>JACKZZ010000894.1_pt1 | contig 24397 bp, 13 predicted proteins | sample 8027871 | NCBI WGS metagenome assembly JACKZZ01 (sample SAMN15724774, study PRJNA655200) | protist metagenome | isolation source: fluorescence activated cell sorting (FACS) single amplified genomes of... | place: USA: West Boothbay Harbor, Gulf of Maine | collected 2000-07-19 | reverse complement strand
GCTGCCCAAAATGTCCCATAAGATCCGCAAATTCACCACCACTGTTAGTGCCCACGGGATCATCTAAAGTCCCCACTCTCGGCCTACTCACGTGCGCAACTCCCATAAGCTTAAACTGATAGTCCATTATAGTTACAACTATTTCATAGAGAGTGGACACTCCGAATATTAACAGAACATATTTATACCGTACGACAAGACCCAAGCCCTCATAGAACCCACCGAAGTACTTGAAAAGCCAGCCTTTCAGCTTCGTGACGGCGGTCTCTGACTCCGCTTCATCCATAGGCGTAAGGCTTGCGGCGTTTACCCCTAGACCAGGGGCGCCAACCCCTATTCGAGGGGACGATGGGTTAGGGCCTAATAGTGCCTTCTGTTGCTTATCTCGGCTACTAATACCACTACGAATATGACTGGTGCTAACAGTATTACTACTATTGAATACCTTACTACGACTGCTGTTGCTGCTATTGTAAGATGTTTTAGTGAATGCATCATGGCCCATTCGACCGAACACAAGTCCGTACGTCTTCATAAACAGCGGGATGCAGAAGATGAGTATGGCCGCCACGAGGATGAGGTTATGGATCCCCCATGCTGATGATTTAGTGGCTATAGTAGACCCACTAATTGCTCCAATCTGCGCACAACTGATGATGATGCCATACGCACCTTTGGCCTCTTCTAGGTTCATGAGGTTATTCGTAAAGGACCAAAACATGGCCACTATGAGTGAGCCGTACGACTCGATAGCGAAGTAAGCGATGAATCCTAGTGCGAATTCGTTGTCTCTGTGCTCTCCGGTCGTATTTGGGGCGTAGTCTACGTCCACAAGGAGTGCGGATATGATAAGAAACACTAAGCCATAAAAGACTGAGACAATATGGAACAACCACTGCTTGTCCACGAGGGACGTGAGCAGATCATACACGCATACTACAACTAGAGTGGTAGATACTGACCAGAGCTTGGCAGCTGGCTGGTATTCGATACCAGCAGTGGCAGCGAGTACGGGATCCTTCAAGGAATCAAGAATCCAAAAGGAAGCAATAATTATAGTCAGAATAAGCGCATGGAATAGCACTCTGCCAACTGATTCCTGTGGAATGCCTTCTATAGAGACCCAGTGGATCACTCTAGTCTTGACAGACCGCCACATCGATCGCCACTGCGAGTCCGAGTGACTTCTTTCAACTGGGTCATATTCATCCATAATCTACTCTATATCCTATTCTTTTGCTAAAATTGTCTGCCTTTACACTATTTATTACACATATTGCAAAATTAATTCCACAAAGTATACAATTACACCGTCAGATGTGCAATAAACTGGGCGATCTGCATTCCCCCAAAATTCTTGTTTGCCTGGTTTGGGTGAGGAAGTTTTTGCCTACTTTTTTGGCGACCAAATCCATTTCAATAGCAAAGTGGCGTATTGAGGTGTTTCTGATGTCTCTACCAGTCGGTTCGGGTTTCCTGAACTATTTCTGGGACTTGGCAAGTGCAGATGATGCGAAAAGACTTGCAGCAAGTGTTTCTATTATAGAGCATTTACGCTCTTGTTCAGCCGCATCTGATGATAGTTCTGTTTTGTCGAAAGACGGAGAGTACTCTCTAAAGCGTCTAGTGCGCGGTCTTGCTTCTTCAAGAGAATCAGCTAGACATGGGTTTGCTACCTGTTTGACGGAGATGATCCGCTCGATCGATGGTGTAGGGATCAGCGAGGTCTTGGAGTTAATACGTGAGAGCACTAGGGTCACAGGGTCGATCAAAGGTCAAGATGAGCGAGATTTGCTATTCGGAAAACTCTTTGGCTATATGTCAATCGTTCGGTCTGGTAAGATCCGCTGTAATGACGAGTATTGCCTTGAAGTGCTCCAGGGCTTACTTGACCTTCACAAACGCAAGGTTTGGATTAGGGAAGTAGTAGTAGAGGCTATACTGGACCTGGCACCAGAATTCAATGTTGATATTTTATCTACAAAGGGTATTCCCTTGATGGAGCACCTCTTCCCTGAAGCTCTTGAGGCAATGTCACCAACCCAGCTGATGTTTGCAGCAGGCATAGAGATGCAAGCGCGCGCGATCGGTGACTCTCACCTAATGGACATTATCGCAACGCGTCTTCCCAAGAAGAGAATCATCAGCAACAAGACATTGAAGAAGATTGAATCTACGCTGATTGCAGCCTGTGGTGGCTTCCCTAAGATCCACCGCGTGTGGGACTACGTACTGACGGGTATCTTCACTATGAGTGACACTCGGGTGCTACTACCTCAGCGAGTTGACGCTCTCTCAGAGAAGTCTGAGCAGTTTCTGGCCACATTCTCGGCATTTATTGCGGATAGTTTGATGGGTGCAGCAGGGTCTCACGAAAAGAGGTCAGTTGCTCTTCGCCTTACGGTAGAAATAGCCAAGAGGGTGCCCGCTGAGATGATCCCTGCTGCATTAAGTCAGTCAGTTGTGCGTACTATTCTTACCGCCCGTAGACAGCCTAAGAACGTTCTGTACGCGTACGCCGGGAATATAGTGCAAGAGCTTGTTGAGACGATTGGAACAGATACAGGGGCTCGTCTCGCGCTTGCTAGTGCCCTCCAACAATACGGGGGGGCTAATTTCGATGGTTTAACTGGTGGATCTGCCGTTAAAACATTGCTGCAGGGCGTCGATGGCACTGCTATTGTGAGTCACATCAAGTTCCTTTGTGGTATGATTGGCGCTGCATCTACTACAAGAGAGCAGCCAGGTGATGATGATGAAGATGGAGAGAAAAGCACAAATACTTCTTTTTTATCCACTGTAGAGACCTTGATTGCAACTGGAAAGAACACCCAGCTGCAGAGCAGAGGCACCACTTGTGCTATTGTTATTGCAGTACTTGTTCGACTAGCCTATTTCGAGGGGAAGGTTGATATTAGCAAGATGATATCTGCATCAGTTGGGGGCAAGGCTAGTAAAAAGAAGGGCAAGAAGGGTGTTGATGCAGAGGCATCTACCGCCATCAAGGGCCTAAACGAGGACATCGTTGAAGCACTTGGCCTCATTGAAGTAGGTGCTCCATTCCCACCTGCCTTCTCCAACATTGCAGCTGCATTCTTAGGCCCATTTCTTAAGGATGTGGGCCTAATGAGTGCGAAGGCTCTCAACGAGAAGAGCGACACTAAACCCGACCTGAGCTCCAGTGCTGTGAGTGATGGAGAACCTCTATTACTAGCCTTCGCCACAGACCTACTAGGTGGCATGCTAAATAGCGGCGCTACTCTAGCACGCGTGGATATGGATGGAGACGAGTTAAAGGAAGCGGTTCTCGGTGGGTGTGCAGCTGCCCGCACCGCCTTCGACTCTTCTTCCTCTTCGAATCGACTGTTAAAGCCTATCCAGGCTCTTTTGGGCCATGGATTATTCCTGGCACTTTCTAGCCAAGATATTCAGATCTCCGCTATCGAAGATATTAGCATTGCTGCACAGAAAATGCTTTCACTGGAGACAAAGGATAGTAAGAAAGATAGTAAAGCGAATAGGCATAATGATGACGAGGACGAGGACGAGGACGACTCTCCTCAGATGCGATTATTCGATGGGTGCATGGAGTTACTGTCCGTATCGAGCGAAAATAGTGTTAAAGCTATTCGTGATAATATTCGTCGTACTTGGGAAGTTGTTTGTCAAACTCAACAACCAGAGCCAGACTTGATCGATATGGTTATGGCAGCTGTTTTGGGTGAAGATGGTGCTGAGGTAGAGGATGAAGAGGAGGAAAATGATGAAGATGAGGAGGATAAGGATGGGGAAGAAGACGAAGAGGAGGATGGGGATAGTGAAGGAGAGGAGACAGAGGAAGAGGAAGGAGAGGAAGAAGAAGAGGTAGAGGATAAGAAGAGGAAGCAAGCTCCACAACAGAAAGAGACACCTGGTGGAGGAAAGGGAAAGAATAAGAAGAAAAAGAAGAATTCGAATGATAGTGATGACGACCTTGATGATCTTATGGTAGAGGACGAGGATGCTGTGATGAACCTCCTCATGGGAGAAGGGTTTATGAATGGCGAGGGGTTGGACAATAGCGATGATGATAACAGTGATGCCAATTCGTTCGATGGAGGGGACGATGAGGGTGCTGATGCCGCTCTCGCCTCCATGGTGCTTAGTCAAAGAGAAGGCCGCAAGAAGGGTCTTATGGATAGCAAGAAGCGCGCTCTACTGTTGCGCACTCGTGCGTTAGATATCATGGATATTATGTTATCGCGATGGGACATTGGCGAGCAAGGCATGTTCCTACTTGTGCCACTCGTTGACACCCTTTTCAAGACTCAGACCTCTGCCACGATACAGAGGATAGCCGAGGGCCGAGCCTATGAGCAGCGCCTCTCTTCCCTAGTGGTATTCAGACTATGCAAAAAGCCCTTCCGTCTCACTGAAGCTAGTAGTGAGAGCGTGTGCGAGGAGTTTAGTGTCGCTTTGAAGTTGATAGCCAAGGGTCTGAGAGGCAGTGTGCAAGCATCGAGAGAAGTTGCTGTGAAGTGTGCTGTACTTTTGATCAAAACCGCCCTGTCTGGTTCGAATACCTCAGCACAGGAGCAGATAGGCGCTATGTTATCCAACCTACTCCAAGAGTTCACTGATCGCAAAGCATGCAAAGTACCGGTGCAATTGTTTGACGAGTTGGTGCTACGGTACCCACCTTTCGCTGCTACGAGACTGCTCCCTGGCTTAACCCGCGGTATGATCGAGGGCAAATCATCCTTCCTTCGCACTGAGTGCTGCCGACTTGCATCAGCCGTGTTCCGCCAGTATAAATTATTCCCTTCAGAAACTCTTAAGGTCTTGGTCTCTTTAGCTTCAACTGCTGCAACCAATATTGGCACATCTCTTAAACAACCAAAGGATGCTCAGGACTTGCGATCCAATCGAGCAAAGTCGATGGCTCAGCTTTCGAAAGATTTGGCTGTTTTCATTCGTGTTCAGGTGAATGCCGAAGGGTTAAATAAGAGTAGCAAAGATGCGAACAATGCTGCAATGAAGGCCTTAGAGGATTCCATTGCTGCTGATAACCTAGAAAACCTTCCTCCAGGAGCTGCGAGGTTGTTTGAACAGGCCCTAGATATGCTCACAAGCCAACCTCGTGCAAACGACAAGAAACAGCAGAAAAAGCGGAAAGAAGTAGAAGCTGAGGCTGAAGCTGAAATTGAAGCTGTTAGTGACGTAGCAAAGAAAGGTAAGAGTAAGGACAAGGACAAGAAAAAACAAAAGTCGAGTTCTGCAAAAAAGTCTAAAAAAGAATGACCTTCTGTATGAACCTTATCTAAATAGTTACCTTCGTGCATTTATGCTAATCATAAAATAAAATAATAAATATTTTCAAATTAATAAAAAAATATACAAAATATGATTTAACTTGGTAGAAGAACTAAATAAACAGGACGCAAAGGTTTGGGTGGGGGGTGAAGGAACAGTGATGCCAGCACCTATAGCTCTATCCTGCATCAGGAACTCATTCAGAGTTTTTTTCCCGAAATAATAGAGTCCATTTGGAGCACGGTGCTAGTTAGGACCGTGCTAAGACAAACAATTATGTGCTACAAGGATGCTGGCATGATGCTGGCATCACTGGTCCTTCACCCTCCACCCAAACTGGACAAACTCAACTGGTCCTCTTATCTCTCTCTCCCTCTCTCTCGATATCGATACAGTTACAGATGGGCGATTTAGTTTTGGTTTGTTGGGACAGTATCACCACGGTTCATCTTTCATTAGCCATAGATATCGCATACTTTACTTTACTTTACTTATTGAGGGCATTGTGGGATCCATCACAAAGCGGCGAATTTGCAGTCGCCTTGCACGCACAGAAGAAGAGCGTCTCAGTCTTGGTAGCAGTGAACTTGAGTGGTTTAAGCTTCACTACATCTTTGTGTGATCCATCACAGAGAGGTTGTTTAGAGCTCCTACCGCAGGTGCACCAAAAGTAGTTCTTGCCTTCGACCACATCGACAGCTATCGGTGTTGTTCCTGCTACTAACGGCTTGAGGGGATCAACCACTATGGACAACAGTCGGCGGGAGAATGTTGACCTGATTTGTCTATTCATCATCATCATTTCAAACGAAACGTGAAAAATAATAAATAACCCTAACCTATACATTTCATAGAGGAAAATAGAAAATATCAATGATTTCCGAGAGGAAATAGTCGAATATTTCCGTCATTAGCGATGGAGGAGAAAGATTTGTGTTCCATTTGCTTGGATGATCTTCCAGATGATCCGGCTAGACTTCCAGACTGTATCCACAAGTTTCATATGGATTGCATTCGCAATTGGAGTGGATGCAAATCCGTGTGTCCTTTGTGTAAGGCTCCTTTTAGCGAGATTTTATTCAAAGGAGCTACTCTGAAGGTTGAAGTAGTCCCAGCATTTACAGATGGATTAGAATTTATAAATGATTCGGATTTAGAGGAGGAGGAGAAAGAAGAAGAAGAATCAGACCACGAAGACGACGAATACTGCGCAATCTGTGGTGTGTTAGTGGCGACAGCGGATGATCTTGGGGAGTCAGTTATTTGCTCTCAAAGGTATTGTTCAGCACAGGCCCATGTGTTCTGCCTCGGAACTAGTACAGCTGAAGAATGGTATTGCTTTGCCTGTGATGCTCGTAGACAGGCACGATTGGTTAGAGAAGCTCGTGCAGCTGAGCGACGCCGTGAAAGTGCTTTAAGATTGAATGCGGTTAGAGGTGCGAGGGCACAATCTTCTCGATCTCAGGTTTCATCATCATCAGCATATGCACCAGCGACGGCGACAGCAAGTATTCCTTCTCAAATATCTCAAATATTGACTGCGCAGGCCGCTAGACAAATATCCACCGCAAGTTCTAGTTCTAGTTCTACTTCTAGCTCTCGCTTCTCGCTTCCGAGTGGTGCTGCGGTTCCGGCGACCAGTACCGCATCGAGTTCATCCTCATCCCAGTCTCCTTTTGCGTCTCGTAACACCCTAGTGCCTACAGGGGAACCAGGGTCAATATTCAGTTTCCCCTCTTCATCGTCCTCCGTTAAGCGACCCTTACCTATGGATGTAGATTCATTCCTGTCCCGACTGCAGCGCCCGAGACATAGTCCAAGTTCAATCCCCAACCCTAGTGTGAATCCTATTAGGAGTACAAGTGCTAGTATTGTAGGAGTAAAAGTTGAAAACAGAGGATTCAAAGCGGGCCTTTCAGAAGCACCAGTTGCTGACGATAAACCTACTCAACCTATCCAAGCAGGTTTCAAACGACCCAGCAGGCGAGCGGGCATCCGGCGTGGAGTTGCTCCTTCTATTCCTACTTCCCCTGTCTCCTCGTCGTCGCCCTTGTTTACGCCAGCGCCAGCCCCCTACCCCCCCCCTATCCCCAGCTTCAACAAACAAATATTTCGCCCTGTTGTCCGAGGGAACAGCAGTCGATCAAATTAAAGAAATAATAAACGACTACAATCTTACTGGCGTAAATGATACGGCTGCGCCTCGTATCGATAGCGACGCTAACCTTGACATTAATCTCAATAGGTTTGCATGCATGCTAAGTGATGCTTGTATGGTCACATCCGCCTCAGTGCTCCGCAATCTATTGGATGAGGGGTTAGTAAGTATTCTAGTGACATTACTAGTGCCGCACAATCATAAACACGGTGGCTGGGAGAGTCTTATGAGCACAACAGATATCTTTATTAAAAGCAGACTGGAAGGAGTGCTGCGTGCCTTGCACACCTTCCCTATTAAAAAGGAGCACTTGGTCCCGACTGAGCGGTTTATAAAGTCCTATGGCCATATGCACCGTAATATATTTGAAAGTGAAAAGTCTCAGGACGTTGCTTTCTCGTTGAAGAACTACGCTAAAGTACACAGAATCCCACCATTCATTTTGGAGAAAAGCCCGTTATTGCAAACACTCCTTTTCCTATTGCACAGTGGGAGGGGCGAGAGAGATATCTTAGTTTCTCTTGCAAAGCGCATTGTAGGCGATTTTGCCAAAAGGCTATGGTAAAATTGAAAGAAGAAGACCCTAGAGCTCCGATTTCTTCATCTAAAGCAGTAACACTTTCCTCCAGTTCATCTACAAGTTCATTTGCGTCCTCAATACGAGCTGTGACCTTGGTACGCTCGTCGGCATCAGAGGAAGCATTCAATGCTTCTGTTTCCGCCTTTATCCAAGCCTGAATGCATTCTTTAGCAGCAACATAGTGTCCTTTCGCACTTCGCTTTTCTGCAGCAACATCTTTACCTTCAGATCTTGAGTTGTCGACACGAGCAACTGCCATTTGGAAATGAACTTCAGCGATGAGTCGATTCGAGAACTCTAGAGAAGCGGTGCGTATATCGAGGCTCTTTTGATATTCCTCTAGCGCGCCATCAAAAAGACCGGAATACTTGCGGACATCGCCAAGACGCATATAGCACTCAGACAAAGGTAAATCAGTGTCCGCGCCAGAGTTTGTCTCGTAGATTCGTCTGCAAACATCCAATGCTTCCCATGCGATCCCCATATCCTCTGGCTCCTCTTCCTCCTCTCCTTCTTGCTCACCTCCTTCTTGCTTACCAGAAGCAACTTCCTCACCATCTTCCACTAAGATATCAGCAGGAACTCCAGGAAGAGCCATTTCATCAGAAGCTTCTTGTTCGTCATCATCAGCTTCATCACCTTCTCCTTCTTCACCTCCTTCAGCCTGGAGGGTTCTGACAAGCTCTTGGGCAGCAGCTTTAGCCTGAGCTGCGGCATCGCCCAAAATATCATCTGCGGATTCTTCCTCTTTCACTACCAAGGCATCTCCATATGCAAACCAAGCGGGAGCGCACAAAAGAGACATTTCGCCATGTCGAGCACTAAAGTCTTGTGCTAGAGACGAAAACGCATCAATTGCCTCCTCGTATTTGCCTTCCCGCAACAAATCCCGGCCCAAGACAAAACGAGGATCTTCTTTAACGACTTCACTCATCTTTAAACGAGTGAAAATTAAGGATTTGATTTTTCAAATAACTCTCTAGCTGATGTAATGCGGAAAATTGAAAAGCGAATGAAATATTTTAGCGTTTTTTGGAAGGTACTGACCCGTGACACCACGGTGGACACCCCCCATCTGGGTCAATCATGTTTACGAGATTAAGAATCTTTTTAAATGATATCAGTCACAAAAGGTCAGTGGTTTATCTAGTTATTATAGTAATTTTAGGGTATATTATCAGAGATGCATTATATACGGCAAGGATCGCTGCAGATGAAGAAATAGTTTTTGAATCACAGGAATGTGAATGGAAACAGGGCGATCCATATTTATATAATTTCCGTATGAAAAAATTGGTTCCCGAGCAAATGGGCTACGAAGCTAACCATTGGTTTCATTTCTCGGAATTCTTTCTGCCTTGGTTTTGGATTTTGTCTGCAAATCAGAAAGCTATTGACCCATCCAATGTATACATTAACATAGACGAACCAGGAAAGGTTGCCAAAATGAATGCATTTACTCGATATTTAGCTCTATCTGCGGTAACAGAAGGTAAGGTGCAAAATGCTGAATATATTCATATGAAAGGCAAGCACATGTACTTGCATGGGTGGCGCGGTGATTCCTATCAAGCCCATGAGGAGAGATATCGGTATAAGTCGTTTATTTTAGATGGATCTATGTTAGATAGTTCAGATGGCAATCACGTTATATCCCCACTATCTGACAGCGTACCAATGAGTGATCGATTCCTGACGAGCGAAAATAAAAAATATTTGAAAGCGGCAAAAAAAGATAATAAGAAGTCTGTTTGTATTAAATATATGGGATCTATTGGTGGACAAAATCCTATTGCACGAGCAAAGTGGTTTCCAAATGAAGGGGATCCCTCCCATTTTCAGAAGCAAACTAGACAATTATGTGGATTTCAAGAAGAACCCAAGTCTCCTGACAAGAGGTCTTTAGTTATTTACCAGAGAGATAGTTCACGCTTACTTGAGAATCTTGATGCTGTTCAAGCGAAAATAAAAACAATTTTACCTTCTAATTGGATAATAGAGGTGATGTATCACAACGATGCTACCCTTTCTCCGTGTACCATAGCGAATAAACTTAAAAATGTGGATATTTTCTTGACCCCTCATGGTTTCCAGAGCTTGGCTGTCATGTTTTTACCCAAGGGGGCTATGGCGTTAGAGGTTTATCCATACAAGTACTTCAAGCCAGCATATTCACCCCTCGCCTATGTCTTTGGTGTTGCTCACTTCCATATGATGAGTCCTTATACACGGTGGTATCAAGCCCTCATCACAGCGCCATGGGACCAAGACCAGTGCTTTGCACAAAAATGGTGCAGGAGTTTTACTCGTAGTTTTGACGTCCGATTGACAGCTGGTGGATATACCAAGCTGAAGAAACACTTAGCAGCGGAGGAGCAATGGCGGTCGAACAAATTGTATGGCGAGCATCCGGGGCAGAAATGGTCCTTCGGTGGGGCTGTTATTTCTGGCGCTCTACCGCCCACCGTGATACTTTCTCCATTGAAAGTCCCTGGAGTTGATGATAGTACAAATATATTGTGTGGTCATGCTGGCCATCCAGAATCATGTTTAATAAAAAAAGTCAACACTCCATAGAAAAAAAAGTGTTTTACAGTCTACAGGTTATCTTATTAATAGTTAAAATCTATCTACCTACCTACAACCCACCCATCTCTGGTGCATCAATTGTTAGAAAGTACTCTAAAATGTCATGTCTCTGAGGCAAGGAGCGCTTCGCCCACCAGTGAGGCGTCTCTCCACTATTCGTTGTCGCGTGCAACTTCGCACCACTCTCGACCAACAGTTTAACTGCATCGGTTTGGCCTGCCCGTGAAGCTTCATGCAGCGCTGTCCAGCCATTCACATCCTTACGAGTAACTGTATTTGGGAATTCTTTAATAAGAGCTTTAAGCACTTTAGAGTCACCACGAGCAGCAGCTTCATTTAACGGAAGGAACTTATATAATCGACCTTCTTCTTCATCTTCATCTGGCTGTTGATCTTGGTCTTCTCTGCCACCTTTACTTGCACCACGAGGCCATGGTACATTTGGTCCCTTAGATCCTGATCCTTGGAATGTATTGGCAGCCATGGTTCCTTTCGCAATCATCGCTAGATCCTCCTTATCATCAGGAGCAGGAGCAGGGTCAGGAGAACGATCATTGGCAGCGCGGGAGGAGTGGAGAACGTGGCTCAAATCCGCCCCAGGCTTTTCTAAATGATCACTAAAGTCACGCTTGATTCGGTCTATATCTCCATTATCGTGGTTGGCTTGCTCGTGTCCACTTATTATGCGAGAATTAGAAGCAATCTTGTGATCATCAAATCCTTTCTTGAACTTTTCACTTCTATCATTGCCATATTTATCCGTGGTAAAGGTTGCATCGTGTAGTTTATCTGTACTTCCTATCCCATTCCCTTTCACTATCATTTTTTTATCATCCTCGTTCATTTGTTCATGATCAACAGGAGCAAAATGAACAAATAGATTCGCATAGAAGCGGCCTTTCAAAGCAGTAGGTCTACCATGAATAACAGTGTGACTCTCATAGAGGACCATCTCCCCTGGTTTCATTGTCACATTATGAGCCTTTCCATCATGAGAAATAACTTCAATTGGCCATGGTTCATCAATATCAGAATCCACATGAATAATGCATGAGGTTACTAAGGGTAATCGATCGACATGCGAGGACAGAATAGCGCCATCCTTATATATACGGATACCATACAAGGACGTCTCCACTAAGCGATGGCCTACCCACTCCTCTAGAATAGGACGCATACCATCCCAGATCTTCTTCTTCGTTGATCCATCACCACCACGAAGTTTACGGTTTTCAAGACTAACCATATAGGTAGGACTAAGCCAGTTATTCGTATAAGTATTTCCAGGTGGCCATTTTTCGTTCGTTTCTTTCATTTTATTTGCTTCCCAAAATTCACTTACAATTTCCCATACATGATCAGGAACGCGTAATTTGCGGAATCCTACCTCCGTGTAGTTATGCTCACCTTTAGGCTGTTGGAAATTCTGATTAATCCTCGCAATCTCAGTCGAATCACAAGCTGCCTTCCCATGTGCTGCGTAACAACCCTCAATAAATGTCTTATATCGCTGCCCCTGCCATGTTGCAACATCCAAGTAATGGTGCTGAGGGGAAGAGATATCCACACCTCCTGGATCAGGAGGAGTTACTGATGAGTATGATGAAAAGAACGATGCACTACACAGTTGCAATGCAAATAGAAGAAAGATGAACAAAAATTGAGGCATTTCAACTGATTTTGCTTTCAATTATACAAAATGCTAAATGCTAAATGCTGTTCAAACTAACAAGATCCAACTATCAAAGAAAAGATGAAAGGGATGCAAGGGCAAGGGCAGTTGTAGGTGATGCAATACTCATATACAGCCGAGCTGCGAAACCGCCGCTCCACACAGCGGTTTCTGACGATGGATTTGTGCGTAGAAAAGCTTGAATAAGATGGAGTGCTTTGCATTTATTGAGTTTCCTATGCGATTTCCTGTTTATTTACCGTACTAAATCCCACAATATAGCATTCAAACATCCTCAAGTGATATGAATAGACCTAGAATTGCAATAGTAGGAGGTGGTCCATCTGGGATGATGCTGAGTAGTCTTCTCTCAGGATATGGAATCTTTCATAGTCTCATAGAACGAAGATTCCAACCAACAATTCATCCTCAGGCGCATTTCATGAACATTCGCAGTATGGAGATTCTTCAGGGATGCTTACCTGACGTGTTTGGTGCTATGTTGCACGAGATACCCGCTCATGGAATGTGGAGAGATTTCGTGTATTGTCCCACCATGCTTGGTAATGAATTCACTAGACAGAACAACTTTGCTAAGCCCCATGTAGACCCTTTCACATTCGAAGCTTCTCCTGTTTCTGTAGGTCATTTGGCTCAAAATAAGTTTGAGGTGTTGATGCGTTCTGCCATAATGGATAAGGAGAATCGATCGAAGTATCGCCAGGATTTCTTTGGAATGGAGTTGTCATCTTTAACTCGAACCCAAACTCAAGAAGGGGGAGGAGAGGGAGGGAATGGAGGGAAGTACAGTCTAGAGCTGAAGAAGGCAGCCAGCAGCACTTGCTCCAATACGAATACGATGAATGGTGAACGAATATCATTACAGTGTGATTATGTTATTGGAGCGGATGGTGCCAACAGTTTAGTTCGTAAATTCGCCAATATTAAGCTAGTAGGCCAAGCAAATATGTCTACCATCGTAAATGTACATTTCGTTTATCCAGGTCTGTCTGAAATGCTGATGAAAGCAGCAGCAGCAGGACAGGCCACGGGTCCTGCCATGCTCCACTTCGTTATGAATGATGCCCTCGTTGCCATTTTCGTCAGTCACGATCCGAATAAAGATGAGTGGGTAGCGCAAATCCCTATCTTCCCACCATTCCAAAAGCTTGAAGACTTTGATTCAAAGACAGCTGCTCATTTGCTTCAAAGTGGTATCGGTGAACAAATTGGAGCTGTTGGAGTTTCTTCTGACAAATTGCAAATTCTTTCTATTAACGCTTGGACAATGCATGCTGAAGTGGCAGAAAAGTTTTCTATTATCTCTAGTGATACGGATAATAATAGTAATACTGGTAACAAGAATGATCCTGACCCAGAAGGTTCCGGGATCATTCTAGTGGGTGACAGCGCTCATCGGTTCCCGCCTTCAGGAGGATTTGGGATGAATTCGGGTCTCCAAGACGCTCACAATTTAGCATGGAAGCTTGCTTCAGTTATAAATGGAGATTCTAATGTTGCAATCTTGAATTCATATGACGCAGAGCGCAGACCAATTGCGCAATTAAATACCAAGCTTAGTGTAGAAAACTTTGGTAGGACACTTGCTACAACTCGTTGTGTAGGGGTAGATCCAAATATCGTCGATAAAATAGTGCAATCTATGAACCTTTTCCCAATTCCATTCGAAGCACGGCGTTTGATTGTTAATTCTGCGTTGGCAACTGGAAAGAAAACCCTCAGCTCATTAAGTTGGGCATCTGGGAAGGAATCATTCGACCCACGCATTATCGCATTGCGAAGGTATGTAGCAAGTGGAAAAAGCTTGCCATTAATTTTTTCTGAGAATGATATTGGCTTTGTTTATCGAAAGGGTCTCGGTAGTGATATTAATCATTCTAGTCTTGATGCCTCTCCTACAGTTTCTCCCAAATATAATTATTCCGATTCTGCGTATGTTTCCGGTTTAAGTGCCGGTGGTCGCATCCCTCACGCATGGATAAGCCAAGATAGCAATTCGACTAATGAAGAAATACGAGTCTTCTCCCTCACTCAACTCGCTTCACTTGTAAATTGTGCTACTCGGAGTCCACTAGTAACTATATTAATATCGGCGAGTAACGTTGATGAGTGGCAAAGTGTCCTACTCTCATCTAGCTCTAACCCTTCTATGATTATTCCATGTGCGTACAGTGATTCCGACCAAAAGTTTAAGCACGGCACTCTTCAACGTTTATTCCAAAAGCCTGCACCAATAGTGCGCACTGACGATTGCATTATTGAGCGAAATTTAAGTCTGGCGACTGAAATAATGTTAGATCTCTACCATGATGACAGCAGAGCGTGCATATTCGTCCACGACACCTGTGGATCTGTTGGAACTATTATGAAAGGGGTTGATGCCATTGCGATTCGTCCAGATGGACACGTATTAGCTATATTGAAGCAAAGTACCGACGAATCGTCTAATAGTAAGGAGAGTAGACGTATATCGTTTTGTAAAATGATTCAAACTTCACTATTTCATGTTTAGTTTTTTTTAAGTACTCGAAGTACATCGAGGTAGTTAATTCTTAAAAGTAATTAATAAAATCTTACTTCTTAATGCATTTTCCCTATCTCTCTTCAATTTATAATTGTATTTTAAATGTACGAATGCCTTGTTGTTTGATTGGAATATCCTGTACATAACCATCAATGATGTCATATCAGTTATAGCTGAGGGCACTCATCGTCGTCTTCTTCCAGTGAATGGCGGCACAATTTAGCCATATTGACAGTAGCATAGAACTTCAGTGTCATATTTGCAACAGCTTCTTCGTGAGAGCGGCCGAAATACTCTTTTGATCTTCGGCTGTCGATTTCGTTCTTGTTCATGTAGAGAACCACAACTTGCTTGCACTGCTCATTTTCAAAGATTGGCAAAGTGAGTGCTGCTCCGACATTAGGATTCTCTAATAGTAAACATTTGCGGGGGAATATTTTATCATCCAATTGGTCTAAATTAGTCCAGAACATCGCCTTTCCAGTTTGCGCAGCAATTCCAATAAGCCCATGTCCTATTTTATGCTTGAAAACTTTGCTCTGTTCCAAAAAAAGTTGAAGCTCCGGATCCATGCATAAATAACCTCTCCACACCAAGGAATCATCATCAAGAGAGAAAAAATCATTTACACCCCAATAATCTAATGCTTTGAATGGAGTTGATTCTAGAAGTGGCTTGAATATATTGACATCATTTGCGAACCAATCTTGGGGAATCTTTACAACAGTATTGATTGGAGTGGTAGGTTCAAACTTAGGTGAAACATTGCGACTGGTGAAGTGGGCACATTTCTCATCTATGTTCTTTTGGGATTTGCCTTTCTTATACTTAAGGAGATTAATTGTATCCTTATTACAATCAAAATGATACCCTTTCCAGTGTGATTTCAATCCACAACTAGGAAGGGTGGAATCAGAGTCGTTTTGGTGTTTGGGGGGGAGCGTGAGCTTTGGGATTTGTAGATCTTTATTCTCTTTGTCACCTCCTTCTAATTTGTTGCTTACAATCAATGTAACATATTGCTCTTCGAAGTTTTCTTTGGACTGCCCGCAACCCATCGTATATTCGTTTATTCGCTCTAAATGTATATATGTAAGACTCTTTCTTGCTTTAATATCGGAACTGTACCCAAAATATAAGCTATCTATTAACTTTATTGAATCTTTATAAGCGTAAGTTAACTCTGTCCTGGAGTCTTCGCCTCATTCGCAGCCGAAAGGAAGGCGATTTACAATTTTAGGGTCCGCGCTTTAGCTCTCCTGGCTCTCCGAAAATGAGAAGGAAAGACGCGGAAAATTTTCTATTTAAAAGGAGGGAAAGTTTATTTGTTATTCTAAATGACTAAATCTAAATATTGCTTGGTGTTTGTATACTTCATTCGGTCGTAACGTAACAGAAGGGAAAGTTGGCGTGTTAATAGCATTTGGGAAACTTTGCGTTTCCAAACAAATCGCACCATGCACGACATGCGGCGCATCCGCTGGGTCCGTAGAAAGGAAATTCGCAGTATATACTTGCACGCCTGGTTGAGTCCCGTGCAAAATTAGCATCCTTTTCGATGCACGGTGTATTAGTGTAGCAATATGATTGGGTGTTGGGGAATCTTCATCACCACCACCACCGTCAATAACGAAGCAATGATCGAATCCGAATGGGTCACCATTGGTACCTCCAACACTCATCATGCCGTCTCCAAGTCGCTTTAAATTAGCGAAATCGAATGCAGGGTCCTTCTTAGTGGGACGAACCTCGCCAGTAGGGATACTGACCGAGTCCACAGGCAAATAATGTGAACACGATAGCTGCAGCTCGTGATCTAATATGTTTTCCTTGCGACCACTCAGGTTCCAATAGGTGTGATTCGTAAGATTTACAATGGTAGGTTTATCTGTAGTCGCTTTATAAAGTATCTTCAACTCTATATCACCGTCTTTAGAGGAACTAGAACTGGAACTGGGGGTCATGATGTATGAAACTTCAACCCGCAGTGTGCCAGGATATCCCTCCTCACTATCTACTGACACATACGTGAACGTCACACCATCCTCTCGAATACTGCTTTGCCACACTTGTTTATCGAACCCTTTAATTCCTCCATGTAGAGCATTGGGGCCATTATTCACGGCAAGACTAAAAGATTGGCCATCTAATTCAAACGAACCTCCTTTTATTCTATTCGCGACTCGTCCCGCGATACAACCATAATAGGGACCACTGGCCCCAAACTTTGAAAAGACCTCTTCTGCTGAGTCACCAAGGGTCATCTCTTCATCCTTATCAACCAATACAGACACTAATGTGGCCCCAAGATTCGTACAAGTGAATGATGAAGAAGAAGACGAAACTGTGTATTTCTTGCACTCCAGCCCATCTATTAACCCCAGTACAACTTCTTCAACAACTACAGACATAATTATAATAAAAAATACATCACCGAAGGAGAAAACGCACGTTTTAGGTCGGTATCCAATATCAAAATCCGAATTAAAAACGCAAGGTCTTCCAGGCCCATGGACGATGGAGGTCCAGTCCAAGGCCATGGAAGGTCTGAAAAAAAAGGGGCCATGACCGAAAATTAAAATTATGATTTCTTGTGTTAATCTTGTCGTTGTAGAACATATTTGTGGCGATTTTTTTGAATAAGTTCATTCTTTGACCTTTTATGATTATAAATCGTCCTGGATTCTAATCTGTATTGCTTTATTGAACGCATAAAATTGAGAGAAATGAATTTTGTAAGGTTAGGTTTGCTTCTTTGCACACAGGCTCTCCTTGTGTTGTATTTCGCACCAATTAGTGATGGTTATTTGAATAGTTATGCTCGGGGAAGGTATAGTTTCCCCACCGCTCCCTTAATGATTCGGAATTCCGTACAATCTGCAAGCTTCTTGGCTCGCTCTCATAAACTTCCTTTTTCATCTATTCGCTTCTCCCATCGTTCTTCATCCAAACTGTCTATGGCAGCTCTTAATAGCGTCGAAACGATGCAAGGCTGGTTGAATGATATGATATTCTCGGGGGATATGGAAGGTTATATTCGTCGATATGGATCATTGTTACTGTGTGACGAATTTATAATTTACCTTGAAGATCAAATAGGAACTACAGAGGATGAGGATGAAAAAACAACTTTTACCATGGCTTTGAATTTAATTCAAAAAGCTGTGAGTGCAACTGATGGGGTAGGTGGCGATTCCGGTCTTGTTTTTGAGCATCGATTTAATGATATTCTATTTACCGCGCCCAGTCAGAGAAAGGCCTTCATTGAAGCGAATCTAGCAGCCATTACCCCTGGATTCATTGATTATATACGGGACAATATAAAGACTACTCAAGATAGAAGTAGCAAGGTTGTTATTGCTTCTATTCTCAAACTGATTGGGGAAGTGAAGAATAACGACTTTTTAGGAGATGCCACAGCTCTACTGCACGAGTTCAAAGTGGACGGGGCCCTCGAGGACGTGTCCCAAGAGAGTAAAGATGGTGGTAGTGGTAGTGGTAAAATGAATAAAGATGGAGCAGTTGGGGCAAGAAATGAGCATATTCTTGCATCATTAACGTTCACAAGTAATGATTTAATGGAAGATATTCTGAATAACTTGCATGAGATTGATGATTCTTTTGTCGCTTTCCTAGAAGATAAAATATCTGATTCGAAGGATATTGATGAGAGAGTCGGACTTACATCACTTAGAGATACAGTAGTTAGTGTACTTGAACGAGTCAAGGATGTTGAACAAAGTGATGAAACGTCGCATTTATCTGATGCAGACTCCCTCCTCAATATTAAAAATCGAATGGATGATATTCAACTGGGACAGAGTGCAATACCAAGTTATAATAAGGGAAACAAGGACAGTGTCAAAGTTACCTCTAAAACTGTTGCACCCTTTGAGGTACAGAAAATAAAGGATGACTCGTTTCAGACAATTATTAGTCGATTTTTAAATCTATCTGATGCAGACCTTACAGCAGCAGTGTATGACAATTACCACCTCTGCGACTATGAATTTATAAGCATGTTAAGCGCCAAAATTGATATGTACCATGAAAATGGAGATGAACATGAAGTTGTTATGTATTCGAATATCCAAGCGGAAATTTCCAAAGCAATGGCCAATGTTATGGGAAAAGCACAAGAAAAGCTTCAACGTATAATATCGAAAGGTAATTTAAAGGCAATGGAGAGCGAGATTGTCGCCATGTCGAATAAAGGAGAAATAGACGAGGCCCTTGTTTTACTCTTGGAGGCCAATTTGCAACAGGCTAGGAGCGCTGGACCACAAGGAGAGCCTGCCGTGGGAATTATGACAACACTCATTGCGCGGATTAATCGAGAGAAAGATAGGTCACTTCCCATCGAGAACCGTCTACTACGCGCTTTGTTACGCGTTTCCAGCTCCGAAGAGAGAAAAGGTTTACTCTATGATGCTTTCAAACCTTCCAAGACAATGACAGAAGATGCCCAATTCGTAGAAGGTGATCCTGAATTACAACCACCAATATTTATCCGAACTGTACGTCAATTTATTCGATCATTTGGAAATGTTGAATCATTTGATATCATGGGAAGAGCTCAGATCATTGTGGATGAAGCACAGATTGTGGCAACCGAATTATATGGTGAAGGTATGTCTCCTCGACAACAACAGGACTATATGTTTAATAAAAAATCAGTTTCTATTTGGGATCTTGGCAACTTCGAAGAGCAAGCTGCTATGTCAGGAGAAGAAATTCCGTGGGGAAACGATGCTTACAATGATAAAAACCCAGAAGATGTTCTTGGCGATAGAATCAAACAAATAGGAGGAGAAGATGATGGAAAGTGGGTTTAGATTTTAATTTTTAACTCATTAATAATTTTGATGACCTGCGTTTCCGTACTACTCTAATCTTATATATTTTGCACCGTAATTTTACCGTACGGTAACAATTAAATGCATTCTAACTCGCGAGTCATGATGACTTAACTTTTCTATTTCCCTTCGCCTTATTACCTCTCTTTCTCTACTTCTCTGACATTTCCTAAGTTACCAGTTTGTTTCATTCATGCTGAGTCAGCTGACTTGTCTTGTATTTCTTTTTCTATGACTTGGGGCTTACGGGTCAAGGGATACACCGCATCACTAAGACCTCTGTTTCTATCTTGAGAAGAAGACGTTACCTTAGGCGATGGTGGGAAATCAGATGTAGCTGACATAGCCGATAGATTACTCCAACCCCTGTCCCTTGTTTCTGTCGGTTTGAAGTTGATACTATAACCAGTAAGTGCAGACGCCGTTAGGAGCTGTTCAGGGGAGGTTTCTGGTAGCCCTTCGTTCTCAACACCTACCAAGTCATCTCTCCACCACCCCTCGATCTTATACTGATTTTGATCAAAGTCATCCGCACTACAAAAGGAAAACCCAGTATACTGACTCCCAGCTGATTCTTCTCCATCTCCGTCACCGCTAACACTAGTCGAGTCAGTAGGCATAGTCTCACTAGTTAGACCATCCTTACTACTTCCCGCCAGTAAAGCGGAAGCTGCAGCAGCAGTGTTTTGTGAAGATGAGTTATTACTACCACTCTGTTTATTTTCCGCGGGTCGGGGAATAACAGGGTTTATTTTTGCAGGTCGCACAACTAGTGGTGATGTATCGAATGGTTGGACATCTGTGAAATACCGCTCGGCTGGAGCTGAGTTAGCCCTCCTTAACATAGTTTGACCAACTGGCCGTCGCTGCAAACCACTAACTCCATTACCACTATCAGACGAAGGAGGCTCTGGTGACAGTTTAGCTTGACTGCTAGTAGGAGTAGGGACTAAGGTAGACGCAGCAGTGGCAGCTGCTCCAGTTGCAGCTCCGGTTCTAGTGGACAAGCTCATACCTTCCTTTGGATAGATTGGACTATACATAGGTGATGGAAGGGGTGAAATAAGACTGGGACCCTCCCCACCTATCTTAATATTCATACCAACAACTGGCTGGCTGGGCTGTCCTCTAGCAAGAGCGCTAGGGTTGAGCATATTGGCTTCTATCATTTGACCGTAGCCGTAGCCTGGCTGGTACATCTGAGACGAACTCACAATACTACCACTCTCACTTTCATTGTCAAAGTCTTGATCGTCAGTTAACTGTCGTGTCGGTATGTCACCATCTCTCTGCGACCAATTGTCTTCATTAAGGGTCATGGAGGTAGAGGGAGTATCTGTGGCGATAAGGGAAGAGAAAGCGGAGTCCACATTAGGGACCTCTTCTAACTCGATTGCCGTAGCTGGAACGAAGGGGGCAACGAAACTGCCATCATTCTTTTCTATAGCAGGCCAATTTAAACCCGCTAGCCATGGTTTCTTTTTCACAGATGCTATGCCAACCAATCGCATGGCGGGGTTCTTATTCAGTAGGCCTCTAAGGAACTCCTTGCCACTCGAGGAGATCTCATAGCGCGATGGGAAACGAACAGGACGAGTGAGGATCTTGTCACACAGCCCCTCAAAATAACGATCATAGAATGGTGGCCAACCTGTCAGCATTTCATAACCAACAACACCAAGTGACCACCAATCAATGGGATACGAGTAACCAGACATTTGCTTACGATGCAAAACAACCTCAGGTGCTAGATATTCTGGAGTGCCACAAAACGTAGTAGCACGGTCAGTCGCGGATCTCATAAGTTTTGAAAGCCCGAAATCAGTAAGTTTGCAATTTCCACGAGCATCTAAAAGAATATTTTCAGGTTTCATATCCCTAAAAATAATTCTTTTGCTGTTCAAATAATCCAATGCCAGCGCCAATTGACTAATATAAACTTTCACCATTTGTTCCGAAAAGCGTTTCATTTTTTTCAAGTGGAAAAATAACTCACCCCCTGGGCAAAACTCTGTAATCATATAAAGTTTATCTGAAGTGTGAAACGAATATCGTAATGAGAGAACATAAGGGTGTCTAGCTATAGACATGATATCACGCTCAGCCTTGGTGTGTTCCACTTGCTTCCTTTTCTCTACATCTTCTTTACGTAATATCTTCATAGCATAGACCTTTTCAAATTTCAAATCTAAAGGACCACAAGAACTATCTTGAAACTGCTCCAGTGTACTCGGACTTCTCATCATACTACTGGCATTAGCTTCTGAAGTCATGCTAATAGTCTGAACCGAATGCACAGGTGTCATATGATGCTCTTGTGAAGCATTTGATTCTGCGATTTGCGATCGTGCAAGCAAATCGACTAAAGATGAATCTGACGCGGCCTCCGGAATCCTTGGCATAGCGGGCGCCCCTGATGAGGCGCGTGAAGGAGCGTCCATCAATGGTGACATAGGAGCTCGATCTGCCTTGTCCGGTGATGCTGAGGCTGCTGAGGCTGGTGATTTGGGCACATCACCATCAACTTTGGTAGATTCTGATTCGGTTTCTGGGACATCTGGGTTGGGAAGTGACAAGGGACGAATTAGAAACACTTTACCAAACGACCCTTGCCCTAGTACCCGCATTAGTTGGAAACTCCTCTCTCGTGCACCATGAGCCATAGGGCCAAGACGTCTATCTATTACACATCTGGACAAGTCCTCATCGAGATCGTGACCTATAAAACTAAAAAGACAAGTAGGAACTGGATTGATGGCAATAATTGCACGAAGAGCTACGTCAAACAGTTTCCTACGTTTATCCAAATTTTCAGAAGAAAGATTGAAAAACCAAATCTTTGATGGAAACCTAATACTCTCAACACTACCAGGAGATTCTTTCTTCAAAGCAGACTCTAACTGCTTAAACTCAGAAAATCGACGATGAACGATATGACGAACTCCTGTTTCACGATAACAATGAATTGCATATGTACAATGAGGATTTTTACCCTGCTCTGTATTCAAGCGCCATGATGTCACCTGAATGTGCACTAAGGTGCCACCTTTCAACTCCTTTTTACTTGATGATGATCCAACCGAATTCATTGAATTTTACGTACGCATCAGTGCCAAACTATGCCAAGCGTTGTCGATGATCGAATGATCTGAATGATCGATGTATCGCAATGCAGTTGTGCAATCCCAGCCGTGGTTCCCGGGGTTTTCAGCAGCTTGGATGACTTTGCACCACGGACCACGGACCACGGGGTTGTGTCCCCCTGCATGTGCTGGAAAGCTTTGGAGATGAGTGTAATGCCGATGCCAATGCCGATGTCAATGCCAATGCCAATGATGGGATTGGGAACTTATCAAATGAAAGGCGATGTGGCTGTTGATGCAGTCATTGCAGCTTTGGAATGTGGATATCGAATGATTGACACAGCTAGGGTTTATCGCAATGAAAAGGATATAGGGAGAGGATTGAAAATAGGCATGGGCACGCTAGGTCTCTCTCGAGGTGACATATACATAACTTCCAAGATATCGCCAAATGATCAGGGCGACGAAAAAGCATACAACGCCATTGTCTCTTCATTGAAAGATTTAGATGTGCAATATCTAGATCTTATCCTTATCCACTGGCCAGGTGTCAGTAAGACTCCTTTGGATTCAGAGCTGAACTCGCAACTGCGGCGAGCGTCCTGGGCAGCTCTAATGCGAGCCAAAGGTGAGGGTTTAGTAAGGTCCATAGGGGTTAGCAACTTTACAATAGACCATATACTGGACTTGGTACGGGTTGGAGACGACCAGCAGCAGGACATGGAGCTCCCCTCTGTGAACCAAGTGGAACTGCATCCTTTTCTGACACAACACGCCCTTCGAGCCTTCTGTTCCTCCCGCGGGGTGCAGGTACAGGCCTATTCTAGTCTAGGAAGGGGTGCACCTGATCTGGTGGAACACCCTACTATAACTAGCATCGCCCTATCTTATAAATTATCTGCATCCCAATTGTTATTGTGCTGGGCCATGCGGAAGGGCATTGCCGTCATTCCCAAGTCCTGTCACCCAGTGCGGCTGAGAGAGAACCTCAATGCCCTCGAGCACATGCTTTCGATCTCCACCGACCATATTGACATGATCTCTGATCTCAACCGCGACCACCATTATTGTTGGGATGGGGCGACAGTCAAGTAAAGTTAAGTAATGATTATTGTCTTGTATGTATTGTGCCTTTAAGTGTTATGTGTTATGTGTTATGTGTGCCAGCGGTCAAGCGGACCAGTGTCTGACTGGACTGGATGTGTGTGTGTGTAGTGTCCGCTTTCTGTAGAACTCGAGAATAATCGTACCATCTCGCTAAAGGAGATTCGCCATAACGATTTCGATACGTAGTTTCATCGCGTCTTTCCTCATCCTCCCCGAATCGCTGCTCGCTCAGGGATTACGGGAGGATGACGAAGGGTGCGAGTTTGAGCGGACCCTACAGACACACACCTACACACCTATAAGTTATGTATTAAATGCCTTGGTTATTTGAACTTTTTAAATGCGTAATTAATTATTACTGTTTCTCAATTTATCTCTAATGAAGCTACCAGAATTCCACTGGAATCCTCCCACTACTTGAGTCTGCTGGTGTTCCACTGGAATCCTCCCACTACTTGAGTGTTGCGGTGTAATGGTGCTACCATTACATTCCCAGCCGCGGTTCAGTAACCCAC
>JACKZZ010001864.1_pt1 | contig 24398 bp, 19 predicted proteins | sample 8027871 | NCBI WGS metagenome assembly JACKZZ01 (sample SAMN15724774, study PRJNA655200) | protist metagenome | isolation source: fluorescence activated cell sorting (FACS) single amplified genomes of... | place: USA: West Boothbay Harbor, Gulf of Maine | collected 2000-07-19 | reverse complement strand
CATAATTCAAATTCACTCCAGCGAAGAATTCGTAAGCACTGGAATAATCATGATAGTCATGGAACTGGGGATTTGTGATTTCAGACAAAGACTCAAAGCTCGACGTGCGAACAACGATCCCATGAATCTTGCTGAGATTTCGCGCTCTTGGGTATTGATTAAATATCAGATATCCACAGTAGCGTTTCAAGAGCGATATCTCTTTTTTTCACGGTTGTGAAGCCAAGAGAAAAACGAATTTTTCAATTAGTTTCTTCCGATCCAAGTTTTCCCGTGCAGTGATGTGAATTGTTGTAGTCTGTGGGTGTCTGTGAAACCGAGATTTTGCATAGAATGTTGGAAAGATTTGACATTCTCTATTCACAATATCTTCAAATCAGGGCCAAATGATAGATGCAGTCGGGGTCGTTCACAGCGTAGGCATCGTACATTTGGATCTCAAGGCCGAGAATTTCCTCTGCGTTGGGGACAATATCAAACTCACGGATTTTGGTATTGCCGCCCTAGTGCGGCATGATAAATCCCATGTGTCGCGACATGGGCCCGCCGGAACCGTCAGATACATGGCCCCAGAAGCGATTTATCAAGCAGGACAGAAGGGGTAGCACATTTTTCCAGGCCAGCATGGTCAAGGCAACTTTACCTCGCCTTTTTTCATCATCGTTTCTAAAGCAAGATGTGAACCGCGTTTCTATGTAGTGCTCATTTGTCTTGCTCTGTAGCGGCAAGTTTATCCTGTTCATTTGTGAGCATATTAAGTTTGTGTGTCTATTCTCCATCCGGTGATATACGTCTCGATGACCTTGCAGCCCAGTCGTCGAGAGAACCAAAAATAGTTGAATCGACGTTCGTGATGCGCAAATTTGACGGTTCTTAGTTGTGATGTCAGCATTTTCCATCATTTCGTCGTCAGTAATTTCATCCTCGCATAAAAATTCAGGTCTCTCAAGCTGAAGTTCGCCGCGGATATGTGGTCGATGGGATTGATTCTATACGAAATGATCTACTCTCGTTGCCCATTCGACAGTATCATGGAGACGCACGGGAACCGGGCCATGTTCTATATTGCAGACTCACGGATGACTATCCAGTTTCCGGATTGTCCTCGCTTGCATTCGATCATTGCTTCGTTGACGAAGACAACGGGCAAAGATCTACAGACCGCGTCTGTGCGTCATCTGGATTGCAAGCCGCAATTTTTTCATGTCATCACAGTCCTGCAAGGATGTTTGGATCGTGATCCGGAGACACGATTGGAAGTTTTTCCAGCTCAGATCGAAATGATGAAATTGCCGGCAGTCGTCGCATTACCTGAAGCTCAAACCAATAGTCATGCAAAGTCCAACTCGGTATACGGTCGGCGGTATACATTTTTGAGCACGCAAACCGTTCCAGGAAAAGTACTCAGGGTTCCTTCCGTCGATTTAGCCAATGCCGATGCTGAGGCCACCGTCTTCCTCGACACAAAAGTGGAGTCTCCGCAGGAGAAAAAACAAAAAGAACTTCTGGAGCAGATGGAGCAATTTTTGCAGCAGTGTGGAGGAGGCCCTCAGGAGCAACTGGTACAAGCCTGGAAAGAGCGTCTCGCGATACTTGAGTCCAGCTCAGATTAAAAGCTGGATGGCTCACGATGAAGAGATAGACAACGACGTGAGCGCCTAGAGCAGTTGTGGATCGGTTCCGTAGGAGGCCCTGATTTTCTCCCTCCACCAATGTTGAGAAGCGATTTGGAGAGCCTCAGACTCAGAGATCATACATCAACATAATTAATCCCGCCCTTCAAAATACGTAATCGTTCATGGCTGTCTCAGCACATATTGTGCATCAGACCTCAGACCATTCAATGATCTTTCGCTCAGGAGTATTTTTGTAGAAATCGTATGCATCTTGCTCGTCAAATCATAATTCGTTTACTATCCGTATTACAAAAAGTCCTCAAGTTTTTACTCCACTCACAGAAACGGTATTCATGATTTGAAAAATTATATCTGTTGTTTTTTCATCGAAATTAGAATTATTGTTTTTGTTTGCCACGACTCTCCACCTATTTTTGCAAGGGAAGCAATGCACTTTTAGAATCAGAGAAGAATAGATTGCTTTCGCAACACGAGTCGTCACTCTCAGAATAAAATGTCACATTGACACGTTTGCAATATCTTTATGACGTAATTATTGGATCCCGTAGCCGTACGAAGCACCGACAAACCATTTGAGCAAAATTCCTCTATTGTATACAATGTCAGTTGTTATTGCCGGCATTTCGCTGGCGCGTTGTGCAGATTCATCTTCTGACAAAGTAAAAGAATTCCTGGTTGAATAGCGTCTGTGAGCTTTAGACGTAGTTATCGTACGAAATTTTCCGCACATTCCAGACGACTGCTTCCGCAGTCGATACTCCGACTAGAACACAAATCTCTATCGATCTATGTCAGTATCAAACGAAGCAGTGTCGTCGCACAACAGATGGATTTCTTTTTGCCAAAAAGGCCATCTCGTTGCAGGTTTGCTGTGTCGAACTGTCAAAAAGGGCTACAAACTCGAATCTTTACGAAACTAAATTTACAACATCTTTGACCTTTAATAAAGAACCTCGTATCGAATAGAAGGATAAAAACGTATCTCTATACAGCAGCAAGAAGTAGTAAAGGGTAGCACGTGTAGAATCGAAAGTTGCAAAGAGTGCTAACAATTCGAATTCTATGGAAGTATTCACAAATACAAATTTCTGTCGTAAGCATCTTTGATACTTCAAAAGGATTGCGGGTCCATGCACAGTTGAGGCGTCGGTGCAAACGTTTATTTGTTCTCTGACGTGCATATGTGTATCGAGTTTCCGGTAAATGGCGGGATGACAGTTATGGCTGAAGCGAAACATCGCGTATTTTTTTCATACAACATTGCAGGGAGGCGCAGCCGGCAACATCAGCGTTCATATTTTCGGCCAAAAAACAACTTTGGAGCAATTCCAGAAAAATTTGATCATAGTCGGATCGGCAAGAAAGAAGCCTGAACATGTTTACTGCATTAGCGGGAGGAACCAACCATTCTGTCGGGCAATTTCATACTCATACATGGAAGACGAAGCTATCGGGCCAAACCATGATCCTCGCAATCGAAATAATCGGTCTTTGAGGAGGATAATGATGAGTTCTGGTCTTTGGTGCAAAGTTTTCCACAAACAAACTGCAGGAGCGATGTCTATGAAAAAACGTCGGGTTGTGTACGATTTCTTGTAGTCTCAGCTATAGCAGTTTCTTTTTTCTATGATCCTTTCACATATATTCCAGATTCAATTTGAACCAAAAGATGGGTAAAGACAATTGTCTGCATTCATGATTATCTCCATTATTATCTCGTAATTAGCTGATTTAGATGTTAGATGTTCCCACACACAGTTTTTTTTTCAGGCATGTGTGTAGAAAAAAGTAGTAAAAATGGTTTACAGTCCGAAGCCGAAGGAAAGAACAAATCCAGCTATGTCAATTCAAAATGGAAATAGAGAGTGGTAAAGCATGAGAGGCACACATATTCAATTTCTCACAAAGATAGCAAGCACACTTTTCGAAAATCACCCCTGTATCAATTCCCGCATTGCAGATCCCGAAAAACGAAAATGTTTTTCGAGAACCTATTTTTGCGCCGACTGTGCGCACTTCAATATTTCATTCCCCTTCTCGTTTATACCACTCCTTGCGATGCCTTGTACCTGAGACCAGGCAACCAAGGCACAAATGCCACAGAAGATGCAGCGGCATTAGAGGCACAGAGACTCCTGCAAAAATGCATAGACGATCTCTCCTCTTGTGCGACGGATCTGGAAGATTTTTCCCTCTCGAGCAACACAGTCGATCTCGTCGCCCAGCACGTGGCAGAGCTGAAAACATTTCTCCAAAATCAAGACAGCAGTCCAACAAACGAAATAAATGAGACCGGTGGGGATGCTCCTGCGGATTTGCCAGCACGCGATGAGCGGAGCCCAGGAGCGCCTCCTGACTGCGCATACCCTGGCAATCCTCATCGTGCACAGGAGCAATCAGTGTGCGATGAATCGAACTCAGGAGAATTTCCGAAGGAATGTCATGCTGATTCGAATCCTCGAGAAGATGCAGGAGAGCGCGCTGATTCGAATCCTCGAGAAGATGCAGGAGAGCGCCCTGATTCAAATCCTCCAGAAGTTGCCCCAGCACGCGCCCGAATGAGTGATGAAGACACGAAGGACATGATGGAGAAGGACCCAGAAGATGCGAAGAGAATTTCTGCCAGAGCGGATCGGCAACATGCAGTGGGTACAACTACGGAGCCTGCGGATGAATCGCAACGACGTGCCCAAGAGAGACGTGGCCCCGTTGCTGCGGAGCATCTTCCAGGACAGGGTGCACCATGTCCTGCACAGACTCCGTCCGCAGCCCGTCCTCCATCGTTAGATCCCGGATCGGTTGCCATTGGTGCAGGGCCGATAATATCAGCAGAAGCGAATGAGCGAAGCCAAATGAACAAGGACCGACAAGAAGACAGCACGCCGCACCAGAAACGAAGTGATCAAGTGGACCGGATGTTGCAGCCTCTGTGGAATAGTTCCAATCTTCCCCAGCTTCTGCGATCACTTGGCATTGAGACTTCCGACTCCTCGATTCTACAAGGTCTAGAAGATCTACAAAATTTCTTAGGATCTATGCAAGAATTTTCCCACGAGGAGAAAGCATTATCCAAGTGTTTTGACAGCATGGAATCCCTCCTGTCAAAAGTGGACGCCGAAGACGCGTCCGCCTTCATCCAATCGCTCGGAGAATTCACCGAGAGCGTGGAGGCCTTTGAATCGTCTCAGCAACACAGCAGAGCTGCTCCGCAGGCGGCTAAATTTCGACATATCCTGGACAAGAAGATCAGCGACCACTTCAGTTTCAGATTAAGAAAATCCTCGGAGGTCATAAGAGAAATCTTCAGAGAGTATTCCGTCGAGCGAGATCTGCCGTTGCAGCGTTTGAAAGACGTTTTGAGTCATAACCATTTGTTCCTGCAGCTTGCAGTCAGGACTACTGTGGAGACGACGGACACAACTTTTACACATGAGGACGGGGAAACGGGCACGATCTCGCCAGTTCATGTTCATTCGCAGGCGGTGGGACCCCAAAAAGGGGAGATGGAAGATAAAGCTTCTGTCATTCTCCAAAACGAACTTTCTCAGCCCGATCTCTTCATACCTTCTACGCAAGATAGTGACGTGAAAGCACCCGTATCAATCACGGAACCAAATATCAGTACACATATTGCGAAGTCTCCAGGCTCCAGCGCAGTGACGATGTCTGCTGAGGACATCCAGAAAATCGCGTCCGCCACTACTGCGTGGAACAGCGGTCAGGAGGAGATCCAAGCAGGGTTCGAAGCTGTGGAAAAAGTTTTTTCCCAACGGCCCACACGCAGTAGTTTGGAAACTCTCAACGACGGAATAGCGGAAGTAAGGAAGGTCAGAGAATCTCTGAATGAGCTGAGACCCCACATCCAGTCGCTCGCGGTCGACGCCCTTCCAGAATGTTTTCAAACCCTCAGCAAATACAGCGAACAGCTCAAGCGCCTCCGAGCTGAAAAGGTCGATGCGGCAGCCGAATCCAGCGGTGGTGGTGACGAAGAAGTTCAAGTTTTTCTGCACAAATCATCCGACGAGAAACGGACAATCATTCTGAATTTGATGGATGAAATAGATGAGAGTCTGGAAATTCTTCACGATGAAGCATCACAAAAATTGGAAAACGCGCAGAAGCTGAAAGAAATCGACCCATCTGGAAGTCCGTCGGGAGGTTGCGAGAGAAAGACAATCATTGTCGTTGCGCTCTCTGTCGGTAGGAGATGAGTTACAATACACTTAGCCCCCTTGGTAGTCCGATAATTGCCTTTTCCGCACAGCGTCAAATTCTTTTTTCAAGGAGTGAATCCGGTGATTTTCTGTTCCCGCCCTACCTATTGGCTTTGACATGATTCCTCCAGTTCAAGTGGCTCCACATAATTGCTTTCTTAAACGCAAAAAATCAAAATTGATTCCAGGTTCCCCGTTGATCCTTTTCTCGATAATTTTCGTCCTGTGGTGCAAATATCGTGGTGCATCAACAGGCGATCAAGCAAGCAAACATACACATTCTATCGGAGCTTTTCCAGATGCAGTGTCCCCTTCTGTTGTTGGTGCCGCAGACATGCATGAAGATCTGGAAAAAGGACGCTCCGCCGAAGCTCATCGTCAAAGGAAAAATCATTCCGATTCACAACGAACCGCCTCAGCTATATCCAGGAAGGCCTCGAAGAGTCGTGGGCGAACTCTTAAGAAGGCAGGTACGCGGTCAACGGGTCTCGATAACTCTTCTTACGACATGTTCACAGGCGCCGCTGACCGCTCTGCTGAAGCAAGCAGCTCTGCAGATTTCACCAGAAAAGAAGGAGGTCGATCTATTAGAAATGAACCTCCCGGTCTACAACATGGAAACCCCATGTATGTAAACAATCAGCATGAGAGCGCGGGTCTGTCAGAATCATTTTCCGGCAACAGGGAAAACCCTGACCAGTCGGAATCATCCCGTTCCCGACCGGCTCAAGAACACTTGCCTGGTTCTCCAACTCAAGGGTTGGAAAATGCCCCTCCGGCAAGTAGCTCATGTCTGAATGCTTTCTCTCGAGCTCAAGAACCTTCCCCGATTTCCGCGGCCACTGAGCCCTGTCCAGCCGGTGACAGCAGCGTTGTGCCCAATAATACCGGCACAGGTGAACAGAATCCCAGTACGAATGCAACCGGTTCCTTGGAGGCTCAGGGGTCTTTAGCGGATCCCAACTTCGTTTTTGTCGCGGGTAAGCAATACGACGTGCACGACCTACTTGGCCGAGGTGGCTTTGGTGAAGTGCACAAAGTGAGCGTTGAAACCGATGTCATTGGGAAGGAGTGCGCGGACGAGAGCGAGCAGGCATGCCCACCAGAGAAGAAATTCTTCGCACTGAAATGCGTGAAGAGCCGGAATGAGAAAGAATTCGAGTCGATCCGAGGAGAGATCAGCATGATGGAAAAGTTAAAAGGAAATCCACACATCATTCAAATTCATGCCAGCGAAGAATTCGTGAGCAGCGGGATCATCGTGATAGTGATGGAGTTGGGGATCTGCGATTTCAAACAGAGGATGAAGGCCAGAGCGGCGAACAATGACCTTTTGAACTTGGCTGAGATATCGCGTTACTGGGTATTTATTTTCAAATGAATCACAGTAGTGTAAGTGGTTGCTCCCACAAAAAGAAAAAGTAGATGCGATTTTAATACAGAAGGAAATCGAAGCTGGTGACACCATGCGGCGATCAGTAACTTTCTTCTTCCCATACTCATCTACAAATCTATGGCAAAAAAAAATTCTCAAATCAGGGTCAAATGGTGGATGCGGTCGGAGTCGTTCACAGCGTAGGTATGGTGCATTTGGATCTCAAGGCCGAGAATTTTCTGTGCGTCGGCGATAATATCAAACTCACAGACTTCGGAATTGCAGCCTTAGTGCGGTATGACAAGTCCCATGTGTCGCGTCATGGGCCCGCTGGTACAATCAGGTACATGGCGCCAGAAGCGATCTATCAAGCGGGGCAGAAAGGGTAAACGATTTGTACGAGAAACATATCTAGCTGATTTTCAATGATAATGACAGCGTTTGATCTCGTTTGATGGGTAGTAGAATTGGAAAATTCAGATTCACCCGATTGGAGTACAGTCGCATTAGCAGCATGACGGTTTTGCAACGCGCAGACCTTGTGCCTATACATGCATCAAACCATATTTTGAGAAAATGTGAAGATGACGTTGAATCTCCTATCAAAAAACTCAGGTCTCTCAAGGTGAAATACGCCGCAGATATGTGGTCAATGGGATTGATTCTGTACGAGATGATTTATTGTCGTTGCCCTTTCGACAGTATTATGGAAACACATGGACATCGTGCCATGTTTTACATTGCCGATTCCAGGATGTCTATTCAGTTTCCAGATTGCCCGCGCTTGCACTCTGTCGTCAGTGCGGTCACCAAGATGTTGGGAAGAGAGCTACACAATGTTCGCCAGCTGGACTGCAAGCCCCAATTCTTGCATGTGGTAACAGTTCTCCAGGGCTGTTTGGACCGTACCCCGGAAACACGTTGGGAAGCGACCACAGTTCAGCAAGAAATGAAAAAATTGCCAGCCGTTGTAGCGCTACCTCCAACCGCGGGATCACCACCTACTTCTCGTGCTGTATCTCCGCAAACTAGCTCGAATACACATGGTGAGTCACAGCGCGTTCCTGCTCAAGATAATCATGCAGATTCCGACATAATTGCAAAATCCGACTCTGTCTATGGACGCCGATACACATTTTTGAGCACGAATGTCTCGTCCGGCAAAATGCTCCGAACGCCAGGGGTCGTTCTCGCTCAGGCGGATGCCGAAGCCACGGTCTTCCTCGACACGCAAATAGAGTCTCCACAGGAGCGGAAGCAAAAAGAGCTACTGGAGCACATGGAGCAATTTCTTGAGCAGCGTGGAGGAGGACAAGACGAACTTCTACAAGCTTGGAAGGAACGTCTGGCGATGTTAGAATCGAGCTCGCAGCATTGAGACTGAACTAGAGTCAGTCGTGTCTCTTATCTACGTGACGTGCCAAAATAAAACCCAAACGGGACGCCGCAAAGAATTCGGCGCTGAACAATGAAGATCACCCATCAATTTCTTCATCATCAGCAGACATTTCAGAAACCTCCCTAAAGAATCACAATAAAGTGCAAATCACAGGTACCCCCCTAGGTCATCATCGATGCAACAGGATTCGCATGTCGAACCGACCATAGTTTGTAAGCACTTCGAAAATTTCCCGTCTAAATTTTTTGATAACTCACCAATACACGCGCATCCCCTGCGCAGAAAACATATTTTTATCAGACTTTATTATTTCCTCGCTAGAATCATTATTCGTCACTCTTCTCTTACACAGCTACAAATAAAACATCTGCATCCTCATTTCCTAGCCCCACAAAATCGTAGCAAACCGATATTTTTTCCAACAAAGCGTCACATTGACAGATTGATATTCACGACATCAGAGGACATTATTCGATTTTTTTCCGCACATCATCGACAAGAAATTTGACTAAATGATCAGAAAAAGCACAATCACATACAAACAGAGATATTATAGAAGAAGTTTCATCTTATACCATTCTGTATTCAATAAGTATCGATGCTCCAAAGACATTGCCGATATATTTGCCTGGCAACATGAGTGGTCTATCAAAGCCTACAGTGGTTCATCGCCGTGACTCAGTTTTCTGATGTCCGAGGAAGAAATATCCGCATGTAACACCGAACGAATCAAACTACTCATAGCAAGATCGATGATTTCATTTTTCTCCCGACGGCGGTCCCTTAGGCTTCATAATTTCGAAAAAGTTCATGCAACACGTCTGGATCAAAAAGCACATGAAGTTACCGCAAAGTAAATGAGACACATTTGCAGGTTTATTGCAAATAAAGCACATAGTGCGTTCTTCTCTCCATCTACAATTCGTATTTTTCCGTCTCGGCAAGACGGAGGAGGAACGTCTCTTGTGAACAATCGTTTTTGGTAAACATTGCAGACCGCAATACGTCCACCGAGAATGAAGACAAACCAAAGCCAACAAATGTAGAATCAATCTCTCAGGAGTGCAAAACTCGAATGCACAGCAGAAGGGGTCCTGTGTCATAGAGACAGGCAACATTGGTAGATGTTGAAAGCAAACGTTAAGAAAAACACATTGCATCAAATGAACTCTGATTTCTTCTCACAAATTTGACTAAAGAACTGAGAGCGGAGGCCGTTCTTTCTGCAGTACGTGTATCGTGATGTTCTGATTTTCTTTAGTATTACGGAACCGTGTATTTGCCTTCTTGATGACAAGGAATCCGGGATCTTGATATTTTTTCCTGGAATCTGGAATGCTGCACGAATTTCCAAAACACGAGCAAAAATCGCGATTAGCTGCTAGAGCAATGACAATCGTCTGGTTGCTACAAGGTTACTGAATCAGCAATTACACGGCCTTCATTGATTGAGGAAAAAAATCCGTTTCTCCGCGCTCGCTCGTCGAAAACAGAGGTTTAGCATTGGAAAAAAAAATATGCCCCACAACTCGGCCATTTGCACTAGTGATAAGCGTCATCATCACGCATAAGTAGCAGATAAACACACAGAGATGCGTCAGCAGCTCAGAACAATTTGTGGATTTTTCAATAATAGACACAAAATTTGATGCGCACAACAACAGAATTCAAACGGCATTTGTTTCAGGAGCAACCTTTGACAGAGAAAATCATCATTATTGAGCACACGAGATTCCGAGAAAATTAATTTTCTCCCTATTGAACTCAGTAACGAAATTGGTTAGCGGTATTGTCTAAACGTTAGATTGTATGAAAGAACTCAGTTACTGCTGTTTAGTAGTTAAAAGTTGAATGAATGTGGATCTTTTCATATTGTCACAGAAATTTTAGTGGTGGCGCTCTCACAATACGTGTTTCGAACACTGAACAGGTTGACGATTAAGGAGACAGAAATTTTAGTCATCGAGACCCTGTTCTCACAGTTCGAACAAGAAGAAGACAGAAACGTTTTGTTGCAGGCAACAAGCGTTTTTTTTCATGCTTGTTCTCTGAGATAGGATGAGGATCAGCAACGGAGTTTGTTGCTTGGTCACATCCACAACAAGTTTAGGTGTCTGTAGCAAGCAATTATACACGGAGCGAGATTTAGAGTGGTAGCCTTGATGATTGGAGACAGTGATGGAATGATGTTGTTGAATGATTGGATGTTTTGTACAGAATCTGTGTGTGATTGCTCTTCGTGTTTCGTGATTGATTCTTCGCAAGAAGGGATGCTGTGCATTCCATGACATGTCTCCCCTTCCTTGTCTCAGATGAGCGTCGTCGTACCAGTTCGCCATCGACAGGATTGAGCGAAGACATTCATCTTGTTTTGTCAGGCGGTCACACGGTTCTGAACATTTGCTGACAAACATTCCCGTGGCGAGGATACTCTCGTCCCGGTCCAGACAGGTCATTCCATGTCTGTCATATCATCACTTTCAAGACCTCTCATGACATAACATCACAACATTTTTCGTTTCAATGGAGTTGGTGTCGAGGCACAGGGCCAACATCAGGGGTGACATAACTAGAGATCTGTTGTTGGCATGCATGAATTTTCTTCAGCCGCACATGATTTTGAGACATTTGATGGCCTTCATCGAAATCAAATAGATGACAACCTCGGACATGGCTCCTCATGGAGTGCTCGGAGACCGCGAATCAAAATAGTCACCACCTCGTGTTTGCACAGGCATATTCTGTTTTGATCAGCTGCGTCTGAGGTTGAGCAAGCGATTCGGTCGCATGGGAAAGCCAAAGGTGGGTCTTTGATGCCCACGAATCGTTCACATTCAAAGGCAGACGAAAAAATCATCGTCCGGTCGCATATTCTCAGCGATGGGAAAACATTGGAATATTCATGTCGAGATCGACAAGAAAATCCAGAAGTCGTCATCTTCTGCATGTGGTGGATTGCAGGTCTTTTCTGTTTTTATAGAGCGAAAGGGAAAGACGATCGAATTTGCAAAGAGATCGTAAATCTGAAACGGCACGCATTTCAAAAAGATTTCGGCTATTTGTCATGATTATTGTCTGATGTTATACAAACTGAGAGAAACGGTGATAGTTGTGGTTCGTTTTTATCTGGATTCAGAGCGAAATTGTGGGTTCACGTCGGCCTCTATCAAAGTTAGTAGTCCTGTGTGTCTCCTTTCCACGGCAGAATGTTGACATTAATTTGGCAGCAAACCCGCTACTGTCAATATGAGCGACAGGAACGGGCAGGAGTGGCAGCTCTCATCGCGTCTTTCGCAATCTAGAATTCATCGGCACGCCTTTTTTTTAATGTGACGAACAGCTCTGCCTGCCGCGGCAATTCGAGTTGCTGTCATCTGATTGATCATGAATATGAAACTTCGAATTCGTTCGCACACAAATTTGAGGAATCCATGTTAATATTGATCTGTTGAGTGGCAAACAAAACGAGGCATTGTCTATAGACGACTCCACTTATAGTTGATTGTTACGAGTTACATGAAGTATCTGTATCCTATATTGATATCCCATTAATAATAATATCTGCAAGATTATTTTCTGTGAGAATACCCAGACCCTGTTGATTTCGAATCAATATACCAGAAACACAATGGTCAAGCAGTCGGAGTGCTCGAGATCGAAAGTCGCTAATACACTTTCGATTCTCCTTTTTTTGCTCATCACATTCCGTTCCTCGGCATTGCATCTTGGGTCTGGAACAGATGTAGCTTCTATCCGCCCGACTCCCGACGAGCGGAAACTCAATCGCTGGTTCACATTCAATCTCCGCGAGCACGTGGAAACGTTTTTCAGTGATAATAACGATGAGATGGTCGAGCACATTCGCACAAAAGATGAGCGGTCCATGGATGCGTTGCGAAACAAGTTTGAAGATTCCGTCAAGCAATTATTACGTTCATACGTCGCGAAAGATGTGCTTCAGGACAAAGGTTTCAACAGAGAAGAAGGCAGAGTTGAACCGTTGTTTATGGATTGCGTAGACAAGAATGTGACAGCAGACGTTGTCATTGACGCATTCAAACAAAATTCCAACTTGCCACCGAGCGATGTCCAGTCCGGTTATTGCCACGTTGCTAGAATCATGATATTCATATCGGCGTGGAAGCAAGTCACATACTCGCTCGCTGCAAAAAATCACAAATTGAACATGGATGCTTCTCTTGCTGCGTGGACGCCATTCATTTTCTCTGTTCACGGAATTTCTCAGCGAGAGGATGCTCTCCGACAACATGTTGATGGAGCCCTGCAGACCATCCGAACCGCTCTTTTTCCTCCAGCTCCGCTCACAGGGACGTTGGCAGAACTCGCTATCATTGTCAGAGATAACCTGAAGCATTTTGTGAATAAATTTCTTCAGGCTCACAGCGCTGAGATGGAAATGCACATTCAGAACGAAGACAGGAAAGCCATGAGTTCGTTGCGAGTCCTCTTCGAGAAGGTTGTCGGGGAACAGATGCGAAGGTTTGTCAAGGAATGTGTCCAACGATACACAGTCACAGACACCGCCAAGCTGACGATGCCATTGTTCGCGACATGTTTACCGAAAGAATTGACCGTGCATGGTGTTGTGGACGCATTCAAAGACTCATCCCGAATGCCTGCAAACGAAGAGTCAGGTTGCGCTCTCCTGACCAACATAATGATCTACTTCATGGCCTGGAAGGAAGTCACACACGAGCGGTTGGCAAAAACTCAAGATTTGAAAGAATCATTTGCAAAGTGGACATCGTTGGCATTTTCTGTTAACAGAGTATTCTCTGAGGATGAAGAGAAAAACCTCAGAGAAATAGTGAGCCACGCGATGAGCACCCTGCGTCATGAAGAAAAAGCAGGTACTACAACTTATCTGTGTGATAGCCAGCCTAGATGGTTTTGGTTAGAGGTCGCTTGTCGTCTCCAGAATTCATTAGAAAAAGGGCATTTTGTATTTACACGAGAAAATACAGAATAGAGTTGTATTTCTTTGTTTTGTCCTGGTCGAGTTGGTTATGTTTCATTCAGAAGCAATTGGAGTCGTCCGCATGGAAAATCATTCTATTGTGAGCGTCGATTCAAAGGTCATAACGAAATTATATCAACTGTGGAACTACATGCATTTCAGATTCGGGTGAGCCTCCCAAGGAAACCGCGACAGAACAGTCACAACCTACTGGACACGAGCGCCAGCTGTTAAGCGAGCAAAGCATCATTGAGGTTGGGCAGCGAATGCAAGACCTGGAATCGGGATTAGAAGAGGAGAAACAAAAAGCGGCACAACTCGCTGAGGAGGTGGAAGAACAAAAAGTACAACTTGCAGAATGTACTGAACAAATGGCTGTGCAGGATTTGAAGCTGAAAACGCAGGAAAAACAACTCAAAGAGCAGGAAAAACAAGCGACAGCCCTCGCGGGTCAAGTGACAGAGCTGCAGGCGAATCTCGCCAAAACCGAGGCAGACAAGAACACTTTGGTTGAAGCAGTGAGAAAGTTGCAGGAGCATCGCGCTCTTCCCCACGTGTACGTGCGAAGGCAGCATGATGGCCACGTTGGTCGTGCAAGTGCGCAATTTTTCACCGAGAGTGAGGTCGAAGACGATCAACAAAAGATAGACGAAGTATTGAAAAAGCTCAACGACCATCTCGAGGAATTGGAAAAGCAGAAAGCCAGAAGGGAGGAATTATGGGCTGCGTGGGCAGAGCGACAGTGGATTGAGTTCACTGCAACGTGGGGTGGATGCACCCACCAGTGAATATTGGATGAAAACATCAAGGGGAAATGATTTGCTCAGACAAAGCCTGGTCGTCCATTGCGTAGGTCGGAATGCAGATATCCGTCCAGTCCCTCCTTCATTGACTCAAACGACGCTTCCACTGTCGTGTGTATAGCATCCTTTCTACAGGAGAACCAGACATCTCTTTTCAGCGAAACTGCAACCAATACGGAGTTTATCTCGTGTGTAATAAATTAGAATAAATCCAGATTGGTGCATCAACTTGTTGTGAGTGAGTGGTTTTTTGAACTGAGTGGCGGGATTTTGTCTACAGAGGAAGGGTGTCCAGAAAAAGCACGCGATGTTCGAGTACAAGCTCTTGGTAACTAAGAAGAAAAGTATGCTTTTAGTTTGCGGCTTAGCCGTCGAATTGCGGGTGATCATAGTTTGTAGCATTGCCGTGGACCAGAACCGCCAGTGTGATCTTTCGTTTATTCGTTCAAGCGGGGAGTTCGGATGGGGTGCAGGAATCCGTTGGCGGCGTTGACGGCATTACGCGATGGAGCTACCGAGATCCAGAGCGGATAAAGGCAGTGGCAGTCGTCGATTTTAGCAGGTCCAGAACTGATGCTCGAGTACGAGCTCTTGGTCACTAACAAGAACAGAATATTCGCGGCGCCAGGTTGCTTCGAAGCGGTGTCCTAACGGGGCGCGGCGTGCAGTGGGGATTACTCGAGATGATGACCTGTCCTGTCGCGATGTTATCATAGTTCGCGGGCTGTCCGTCAGATTGGGAGGTGATCATTCATGGCATCAGGTTGGTATAGTTGCGTGCATCACAGGTACCAGGATTACCATTTCAAGACCGGTTTTCTCCAACCCCATCTTGCCCTATCGCAGGTTGTGGCAAGTGCCGACCGGTAGTGCGCGACGCCGATCGAATTTCTTCTGACTAACTTCTAAGGTTGATGAGAGAAAGAAGAACATCCGAAAAATTCAAATTGTGAGGGGTGCCATGAACATTGATTCTCATTTCCGGGTATGCACAGGTGAGCGAAGCGAGATTCCTTGAGGTTGAGCGCCGGCTGCAAAAGTTGGAACAAATGGGAACCAGAGGTAGACGAAAAAAAAGCGGCAAAGCTGGTTGATAAATTGGAGCAGGGGGAGTGGTTTCTTGATGACCGAACAGATCCGGCTAAGGAGGTGATTGAGATGAGAAGATTTTCGATATCCGTGGCGCGTGTGCCCAGACAGACACGCGGAGGCAGCATGATGGTCACGCACGCTACTGGAGGATGTGGGCAAGTTTTCAACGGCAGCGATGTAGTGGAAAATCGAAAACCTTCAAGAGATACATTCGGAAGAGGAAACGCAGCATTGCCATCGCGAGCAATTGAATTGGCTTTGGCACACGTCTTTGCTGGAGGGATCGGGTTTTCCTCTACTGACATGAATGACGCATTGCGTTCCACCCTCTAAGCGAGCCATGAATCAACCCATTCATGAACTGCACATGCCATGGCAGGTACTACTCTGAGGCCAGACCCAATCCCACCACCTACAGTGGTAAAAATACAGTTGTTCTCCCAGTTCCTCTTCCGTCGTTCATCGAAGCGACGTTTGCACAATGGTGTCTACCGCATCACCCTCGTGCTGCAAAGGACTCAGATACTATTATGAGAGGCAAGATGGCAACGAACACGGATTCCGGAAATTATTTCGTGTGTACTATAAGTGATGGATGCGAGGGGTGTCTGGAGATGCGATGCGGACAGTGGCGCAGGTTGCCGTGATGTTCTCCTCGCCAAACAAGAGTGGATGAGGAGAGGTTGATGTTGCACGTGAAGGGATGTGTTCCCACACGAAACACTTCCGCTTGTGGGGTGCCAGCATCATCAGCAAGAGCGCATGTTGGAGTCCCGATGCTCTAGTAGAGTCCATCACGATGGCTGGGATGATTGTCCCGTGCAGTGGAGTCAATCAACGGCACAATTCAAGCGCGTCAGGATTCTCGCAGCTCTTGTCCTTTCGCATATCTTTCAACCTGTTCTTGGTTCGCTCGCCGAGTCTTGAGAGCTGAAATGATCCATGATGGAATTTTCAATATCCGTCGAGGAGGAGGGGCAGTTGCGTCTGGTAGGATCGAACAGATTCGCTGGGCAGACGAGTTCCATTGGAGTAGGCGGATTAGTTGGGTTAGGCAATGTGGTGACGGATTAGCGAGTGTGGTTGGGTGCATTAGTTTCGGTAGGCGGTTTACGTTTAGACGTAGGTTTTCTCGGTTCGTTGACCAGGTAGATTCGGCAGGCGGATTGTGAGTCTCGTGAAGCGGTTCGTCTAGTGGGAACTATAGATTAGTTCTGCCCGAGTTGGGCAGATTATTTTTTTAGAACTTTTGATAAGCGGTTGAACCTCTGTGGGCGTATTGGACAAGTAGGTCTGGGTTTCGATCGTTGTTTACTATTCACTAGGTGGTGGCATGAAGGCTATTTTGCTTTGGTTGGCGGATTTGTTTCGTGAGGCGGATTTGACCCTCTAAGTAATTTGGTATTGTTGGGTTGGGTGGCGTTCGTTCTCGTTATTGATTTTTGCTAGATCACCACATGAACTCGGTTGTTGCTCCAATCCATGTGAAATGTGAATGTGACGTTGCCTTAGCATTCGGTGATTCTGATATTATTTGTGTCCTCTTTCAGGTTCAATGGTCAGAGTCAGACACAACAGTCAGTTGATTTATTTTACGGATCTCAGGTGTCTTACTCTTAGCGTCACTCATGCATAATTGGTTGTAGACGTCAAAACAACGTCTCTGATAATCTGCGAGTTATTTAAATTTTCGAAGCGCGGTACATTGCGATTTGGCAAATTCCTTCACAGGTGTTGTAGTCAGTTGATTCATGTCGCGGCTCCCAAGTTTCTAGCGATAATCATTATAATAGTTATATATGTTTGTGCGATCCCGATTGCGATTTTTCGAATGCGATTTGTGAAAGGAATCCGTGCGCGGAAACGAGGATTTCTTTTTTCGGAATTTGTGGCGAGATTGTAAATTGGGGCAGGAATCGCAGAAAAGTAACATGTAATATTGTGTAGTTTTGCGTGGGCGATGTCAGCGTCGAAAAAAAAAGGAATTGATATTAGATGGTTTTGTGAGTTTCCATTTTTTTAGCAAGGAGTTGTCGCTGAATTTCATTTTTTTCAAACGTGACGGCCCTTCTGGCATTTTGTCCGAATTACAGATCTTCGTCTCGTAATTCTACATCGCGAGTGCTAGAAGGACATCAGAGCAAGTAAAAGCTGCATCTGCAGTTCCACATTCAGCATTCATTTGGCTATCTACATCGTTATCGTTGTTCCTGTCGTTCATTGTTAAAATTTAACTTATATCATATAGCTAAATCCCAATAAGGCCGCCTAGAGCCGGGTAAAAAGTCCCCTTAGGCCCCCCCCCCTGCTACAGTGCGCCTATCATTCCACTATCTTGCTCCTACCATCCCCCTACCATCCCTCTAGCGTCTTCTTATCATCCCTCTAGCATCTTCCTACCCTCCACCTACCACCCTACCATCCCCCTATCACCTTCCTACCATCCTCCTACTATCCTCCATCTATCCTCCTAGCACCCCCCTACGACTCTCCACCAGCCCACTGCTCATGCTTCTCTCTATGCTACACACGCCTTCTCCTACCCTCTTCACTCCTGTCTCGCCGCGACCCCGCACAATCAAACGCCCTCGCGTAGTCAAACAACGATCGCACCTGTGCAACCTAGTTTGTAGGCTGGAGTAGAACTGTACATTTTGAAGGATTCAGTAGCAAAAAACAGTCTGTTCTTCTGTTCTCTTTCAGAAAAAAAGATGCTAAATGGTTCGATATCCGATTCCAATAAAAATCATCAGAGTAGCCGACAACAATAATGATATGATTCGATTAGATGTTCATAAGATTGAGTTTGGGTATCTTCATTGCAATTTGACAACTAAAACTTTCGTGTATCTAGTCAAATATTATATTCATTTTGATCAGCAATTATAATGGGCGTTGCGCGTTCGGGTGATAAAGCCTCGACAACATTGTCGTTATTCTCGAAAGTTGCAACGGCAACACCGATAAAGGCACTCTCTGTCAGAGCCGTTCGTTTCGTGATCTCGATCTTTCCGGTCGTTGTATGTTTCTCTGCCGGAGTGCATGCTGTTACCATCGATCCTGCTTTGGAGGCGCGAACCCCGGGGGAGAAAAAAATCTGTCGCCTTTTCATTTTCACTCTGACTGAACACGTGGAGACATTCTTCAGAGATAACAACGATGATATGGTTGAAAACATTCGCACGAAAAATGTGGGGGCCATGAAGGCGCTGCAAGACAAGTTTGAAGATTCCGTGAAAGGCGTATTGCTTGATTACATCCCGAAGAATGTGCTGCATCACGAACATTTCAACAGAGCTGAGCGTAGAGCTGAAATGTTGTTTGTGAATTGCCTAGACAAAACCGTGACAGCGGACGTTGTTGTTGACGCGTTCAAACAAAATCCCCCCTTACCACCGGAGGATGTACACTCCGGTCCCTGCCACGTTGCTAGGATCATGATATTCATGTCGGCGCGGAAACAAGTGAAATATTCACTCGATTCAAGATCTGACGAATTGAAGTTTGAGGATGTTTTTGCAACGTGGACGCCGTTTATATTCTCTGTTCATGGAATCTCTGGACGTTCGTCACAGGAGCAAGCTCTCCGGGATCTTGCTCATGATGCCCTGGACAAGTTGCGATCCGCTCTTCCTGCTCCAGCCCCGATTACAGGGCCAGGTACGACGAGATTTGGCGCTTTGACTTACACATTTTGACTTGCACCTTTTTCCTTACACGTGTATGTAGCACATTTTGCAGGAACATTGTGTCGAATACTAAGCAGTATCACACATATCGAGGATTGACAGCTCCGAACGACGACGACGACGGCGACCGAGGAGCACTACATGTATATATAACAATATTTTTTCCTCTATTGCACAATTTCGTTTCTTCAGCCGATGCACCCATCAGCCCCAAGCCCCACGAACAGGAGAAACGAGAATTAGAAGGAGTAGTGGCACAGCTGCAAGAGAAACTGAGAACCCTACAGGCAGCACAAGAGAGACATGATCTGGACAAGCTGGTATGGGAGGAGCAAGTCCGCATCTTACGATCTGGAGCCGCACAGCAAGACAGGAAGAAACTTGTCGAACAATTGGAGGCGCAAAAGAGCAAGTTGACGCAGGAAGCGGCCGCCTTGCAAGACGAAGTGAAAAAGCTGCTGGCTGAAAGCAACAGAGTGTTGGGTGAAATTGGTTCTCTGGAAAGACAAAAGGAAACATTGGATGGGCAAAAGAACACCCTCATAGAACAAGTTGGAGCCCTGAGCCAGCGCAAGAGCTCGTTGGAAACACATACGGGGAAGCTCGAAAAAGTGAATCAAGATTTTGAGCACCGGAATCAGACACTGGAAGGGAAGGTGACCGACCTGGCAGAGAAGCTTCGGAGGATGCAGTCAGAACAGGCCACGCGTACTGAGAATATCCGGATCTTGCAGCACCAAGCGCAACAATTGCAGACCGAAAATGCGGAAGCGGAGGGGAAAAAGACTGGATTGCAAACTGAAATCGCACAGGCAGAGAGGAAAAAGGCTGAGCTGCAAGCGCAAATTATAGATCTGGAAGAAAGATTGGGGAATAGCGGAAGGCCCACAAGCCCACAAGAAGCACCTGGTACATGTCAATTTTTATCTTTATGTTTAGATGTTCTGTTAGCGACCTTCGCGTCGCTAAATCGGCCTCGAGGTTTGGATTCGAGCCGTGATCAATGTCGATGTTCACATTTCTGATGTCCGGACACCTTCTCAAAAAACCAGCTAGCTGTATTCCGCGTCTCTGGAAGGGCGAGATCGGCCTTAAGGGAGGGTGCTGCGAAATCATCTCAGCCAGGTCTCTCTTACTCTTTCTGCGCAATTGTGTCTCTGAAACTGGATCCGATCCGGAAATTCATCGAGGCGGCGCATTGGTAACGACTATGCACTATTTGGCCAGCACGTCTAACACCCCTAAGGTACGTCTTCGCCTTCCTATCGTCAAAAAAGCAAAATGAAAATCTGGAAGATCAAGATACCCCGAGTCAGCTATGTAAAGACATGCAGCTAATGGTGACCCGCGAGCAGACATCTCCTTCCCGCAGCGGCCCGCTCCTTCGTGTCCCGGTCACTTATTAGCCAGTCTTTCTGCCGCTGCATCGTGGCTATTTCTAAATTACTTAATTAATGGCCCCTCCGTGCACGCGAGTACAGTGCCATTATACACAAACCATGTAATTGTCTTGACACTCTCGCATCAACGCCATGAGCCCCGGATCATCCCCAAGCGAAAGTTGCACAGATATTGCACGTTCAGACGATGCGCGTAAACCGAGTGCGTGCGATCGAGTCTGTGCGGAAAAACGAAAATTAATTGATTTGTCTCAACACACAATGTCCATCTCAAATTATTCAGGTGACATCCTTATCACGGGAATCCACAAAAATTCGTGTGGTCGGTATGTTCCTGACGGATGGCACGAAGGCAGACCTTGCTGGAAAAAGCAAGCGAACGGTGCACGACAAAGATACCTTTACAGGCAGTCTCTGTATTGGGTGATTGGGCCCATGAAGGGAAGCGAGTCGTTTTTTGCTCGCCGAGGTCTGAGCGCAGAACCTACGGACATTGGAGGTTGGGAAATACTGGACCTGACGACCAACATTTGGTCATCCAATGCGGAAGCCACGGTGGTGCGAGCACAAGGTATAGCAATCAAAAAAAAATTCAAAGAGGTTCTTGTTTACTGATTGCATACACATACCATCGTCGGTAGCCGCTACCCGGCAATCTCGTTTGTTTCGTTCTGTAACTAAGTAAGAACATCTTTACGTCCGGCCCTGTCTCAGTGCCGTGCCTGTGACTGTGGACGGAAAGACGCATTTACATTCAGGCAACATTTGCAGACCGATGTGCGCAAGAAAGAGCTGTGGCGGTTGTAAGTAGGTCGTGATGGGCGGAGAGAAGGAGGCGCCCCTCTAGAGAGATCCAGGAGAGATGTTAGTTCATGAATAAACAAACAGATTGTCAATCCCATTTATATCTATTTCTATTATCTCTGCAATTCTCGTTTGATATCTGCAACAAAAATCAGTTACGCATACAGCGAAACGATTCGAACATAACAGGTCCTCCTCCTCAATCGCTTTTCCGGCGGATACGTAAGTGTTTGCCTCTACCGCGTTGGTGTTGTAAATGTTGTGAGTCCGACGCGGCCGCGGGCAATGGTGATTCAGCCGATGCAAGTGAGACTCAGACTGTAATTGGTCTGTCTGCGGATCGAACCGATGGAACTGATGGAACTCAGGTTGTAATCGATCCAACTGATGGAAGGACGGCTCATCCACTTTGAGCTCTCCTCGTTTTGATCTGCGTCTGCACAGTTCTTTCCGATCTCAGTAGCGAGGCGCCGAGAGAACCGTTGGTCATGTTTCAATTTGGGTCTATCCATAAACTATCTCCTTGCGGCGAGGGAGAGAGTCATGGTTTTTCCCAAATTTGACATGAAGCGAACAATGCATGTCATCAGACGTGATGAATCTCAATCATCCAAGATTCGTGGAATCGAAGCCTAGCGTCGACCTGTCGTATACTTCGAACAAGAAATTATGTTTGTAAATTCATCAGAAGATCCAACTGCATTTATCATTTCTTATAATGAAGAATAAACGAATCACATTCTTTACCCAACTGACCCGACTCCATACACGCATGCCTCTATCACAGTAACATTTCTTTGAACGTAGTGCAGTGTCTATTCTACCTTCAATTTGCATTGTCAGAAACACGATTGTCTCCGACTCTCCGTGGTGCTTGTAATATTTCAGAACGACTGTCGCTGTTGCATACTTTGCTAAGTGTTTGCACTCCTACCATTTGTCACTGCAGGCAGCAGTTACTTCCAACATCGATTCGTCTCTGAATTATGAACAACGGCAAACGTGAATTCCACTCTGGCACAGGCGGCCGGAACGCGAGGGTGGCGGAAGCGTCTCCGTCAGCGTCAAGACATCCATGCATCTGCCGGTCTTTCAGATTGTGTTGAGCCATTCTAGAATAGAAATGCGTCCGAATTTTTTCTACGAATACGGACGTGCTCTCGAGAATCCTCACACCTGTATCTGTATCGACTACCGAGTTCATTGTAAGTGAGCTCTCAGAGAGGACTGCTACATATTGATTGTCAGCGAAACATTTCGTCCGGAAGGCGGAGGACAGCACGAGCCTATGACACATTGATAGATATCTTGTCAGATGGTCTTTTGGGCATCGATTGTCTGTGCGTGTTTTCCTGTAACAAATGTGTGTAATCTAAATTTGAGACAAATTAGTGGTTCATGCGATTTCATTTTTGAGAGTATTCCTGGGAAAAGTTTCATGTCGCGTTGCTATTTTGGTTGTTCGCTACGTAACGTACTCTCACTCATCGAGCATTGGCAAGAGCCTGCAAGCTGATGATTGATAATTAGCTTCAAGGTCCGCAAGAGTAGAACTTACACTTAGACTTGGGAAGACCCATCAGTGCTAACTTTAACTAATGGACGCCTGGCAGGAATCATGATCTGGTTGTCAAGTAAATTCTCGAAAAGCCAGTCTCTCTATTATAAGCAGCGATCCGTCAACGTAAGCTCTCGCTAGTCATGCACGGACACAGATGGTGTAAAAACCTGAGATGTGGTGTGGTGGTGCTGATTTGTACACGGCTCATGGTAGCTTGTGAAATTTGGTGGAGGTTTTCGTAGCTCTCCTGTTCGTGGATTCTGGTAAATGCGTTACGTCCTAGTATGGTTCATCCACGAAGAGAGACGTGTATTCTTTTTTCCGATATCGTGATTCCAACATTGGCTCGGTAGTATTCACAGAAATCTGCGTATTCATGTGTTATTGATAGCCAAAGTCTAGTACTTTGGTGGAGAGGTCGCATGAGCTATCGCGACCACTGCAGAGTATGTCGTCATTCCTAATCACGCAAGTCCCACGAGTCCGCAAGACGCACCCGGTATGAGTCAACTTTTAGCTTCGCTTTTAGATCAATCGAAATCGAGAGTCAATCGAAATCGAGAATGTATGGAAATCGAGAATCTATGGAAATCGAGAATCCACGGAAATCGAGAATCCATGGAAATCGAGAATCGAGATCCAGAATCGAGAATCGAAATCGACGATCGAGAATCGAGAATCGAAATCGACGATCGAGAATCAAAATCGACGATCGAGAATCAAAATCGACGATCGAGAATCAAAATCGACGATCGAGAATCAAAATCGACGATCGAGAATCAAAATCGACGATCGAGAATCAAAATCGACGACCGAGAATCGAGATCGCTCGAGAATCGAGGTCGCTCGAGAATCGAAATCGCTCGGGAATCGAGAATCCTTCGAGAGTCGAGATCGCTCGAGAATCGAGATCGTGCGAGAATGGAGATCGCTCGAGAATCGAGATCGCTCGAGAATCGAGAATCGTTCGAGGGTCGCAATCGATCGAGAATCGAGATCGGTCGCGAATCGAGGATCGAAATCGCGCGAGAATGGAGATCGCTCGAGAATCGAGATCGCTCGAGAATCGAGATCGCTCGAGAAACGAGAATCGCAATCAAGAGGATCGAGAAACAAAATCGAAAGACGAAATGGAAAAACGAAATCGAAATAAATCTAAGTCGAAAAACGAACTCGAGCCGGGATCGCGCTCGCCATCGCAGTCCCAGCCGCAATCGAGACGAAGCGCAATCGAAACGAATCGCAATCGAGACGAAACGAATGATCGCAGTCCATCGCAATCTATCGCAATCGCAACAAATCGCAATCGCAGATGAAGAGAAATGCATCGCAACCGAAGCCGGTTCGCAATCGCAGGTGAAAAGAAACGAATCGCAACCGAAACCGAATGAAATTGAAAACGAATCCGAAAAAGAGCCCAGGCGAAACCGAGCCCAAACGAAAACC
>JACKZZ010002333.1_pt1 | contig 24414 bp, 18 predicted proteins | sample 8027871 | NCBI WGS metagenome assembly JACKZZ01 (sample SAMN15724774, study PRJNA655200) | protist metagenome | isolation source: fluorescence activated cell sorting (FACS) single amplified genomes of... | place: USA: West Boothbay Harbor, Gulf of Maine | collected 2000-07-19 | reverse complement strand
AAGATGGTGGCTTGGTGAAGATCCGGCTCTCAAACCAGACAAAAACTATCTAAAAAAAACACAGGATATAGTATCTTTTTTTAAAAGTGCTAAACAGTATCACAAGAAAGATAATTCCATAAAGAATTTACCCTTTTCTTCAACTAAAGGATTGTTCCTTGGATCTCAAAAGCTTTTTGTTCATGCCAGTGGGCAAAGAGAAATTACCGATGCTATTACTATGGCTAAAGATTTAGGTATTAACAATATAGTTTTAGTTAATGGACATGAAGCTGAAAAAGTTTCAAACTTGCTCGTTAAGCACAACATACCTGTACTACTTGAAAGACCTCATAGAAATCCAGAAAGTGAAGACCATGCCTATGATTACACCTACACAATTGCAAAAACATTAACAGATTTAGGGATTTTAGTTGGTATTGGCATGGAAGGGCAAATGGAAAGAATGAATACACGTAATTTGCCATTTTACGCAGGAACATTTGCTGCACATGGTTTAGAGAGAGAGGATGCCGTTAAATTAATTACAAATAATGCTGCAAAAATTCTTGGTATAGATGATACTGTTGGAACACTTGAGGTTGGTAAAGATGCTACTTTGTTTATTTCTGAAGGTGATGCCCTTGATATGAGAGGAAATATTTTAACTGAAGCTTTTATTCAAGGAAGAAAAATAAGTTTAGAATCACACCAAACTAAATTATGGAAACGCTATTCCAATAAATATAAAACAGAATAAAATAAAAAAAGGGCTCAATCAATTCAGGTCCTTTTTTTTATAAAAATACTATCTAAAAAAGAATTAAAAAGTATAAATTTGTGAGTAACTAACATTAAATGTTTCAAATTAAATGAAACAAATACAAAGTCTCCAAAACCCTCTAATAAAAAACATTCTTAAACTTCAAGAGAAATCTCGGGAGAGAAAAAAACAACAATTATTTGTTATAGAAGGTAAAAGAGAGATTGAACTCGCATTTAAAGGTCAATTTGAAATTGATTCACTTCTATTTATTCCGCATAAAATAGAGTATGATTACCTAAAACAGTATCATGCTAAAGAGGTAATAGAAATTACTCCTGAGGTGTATAAAAAAATAGCATATAGAGAATCAACGGAAGGAATTATAGCCATAGCTAAATCCAAGTATATAGATTTAAACTCGCTTATCTTTAAAAATATAAAACCATTAATCTTAGTGGTTGAAGGCATCGAGAAACCTGGAAACATTGGCGCCATGATTAGGTCTGCTGATGCGGCTAATATTGATGCTATAATTTTAGCAGATCCAAAGACAGATCAATACAATCCAAATGTAATTAGGTCAAGTGTTGGCGGTGTTTTTACAAAAAATATTGTAATCTCTTCATCAGAAGAAATCATAGCATTTTTTAAAAAAAATAATATAAAAATGTATGCAGCAACCCTACAAAACTCAAATTTATACACAAATCAAAATTATACGGAGGCATCAGCTATTATTGTAGGAACAGAAGCTAACGGATTAACTCAAATTTGGAGAGACCATTCAACAAAAAATATTAATATTCCCATGCAAGGAGAGATTGACTCTATGAATGTTTCTGTAGCTGCTGCAGTCATACTTTTTGAGGCAAAAAGACAACGAAACTTTAAATAAAATAAGTACATGAAAATACTAGGGATGGATATCGGTGGCTCTGGAATTAAGGCTGCTATAGTTGACACAAAAACAGGTGAATTAATTTCTGATAGACATAGAATTGCTACACCAAAGCCAGCTACACCAGATGCTGTTGCTGAAGTTGTGAAGGAAATGATAAACTATTTTAATTGGAATAAAGCTGTTGGATGTAGTTTTCCAACCACTATAATAGACGGAAAATGTATTCATTCTGGTAATTTAAGTACTAAGTGGAAAAACATTCAGGTTGATGATTTTTTTAAAAATATTTGTGAGCTTCCATTTTATATAAGTAATGATGCTGATTTAGCTGGTATGGCTGAAGTAACTTTAGGAGCTGGCAAAGGAAAAAAAGGAGTGGTTTTAGTAATAACTATTGGAACTGGAATAGGATCTGGCTTATTTTACAATGGAAAATTAATCCCTAATTTAGAAATAGGAAAATTACTACACAAAGATGGAGAAATAATTGAGTTTTTTTGTGCAGATTCCATCAGAAAAAAAGAAGAATTAACGTTAGAGGAATGGGCTTTACGCTTTGATATTTTGCTGCAATACATCAAAACTATATTCTCACCTAATTTAATAATTTTGGGAGGTGGTATTAGTAAAAAATACGATAAATTTAAACAATACTTGAATACAGATGTAAAGATTAAAGTTGCCAAATTTAAAAATAATGCAGGGATTATAGGCGCTGCCATGTATGCCAGTAAAAAGATTAATAAATAATGGAACCCTCTACTCTATTTAATATTCTCATAACTATTTTATTAATAAAATTCGTTATTGATAGTGTTTTAAATCATTTAAATGCAAAACATTTTAATGATACCCTACCCAATGATGTTTCTGATGTATATGATATTAACGAGTACCAACAATCTCAATCATACAAAAAAACAAATCACAACTTTAGTAAAATCACTTCAGTATTTTCTTTAATTACAACACTTCTTTTTTTCTTTTTTAACGGGTTTTCAATTGTAGATGAGATAGCAAGAGGATTTTCTAACAATATCATAATTATAACTCTAATTTTCTTTGGAATTATTATTATTGGAAGTGATATCATTAGTATTCCTTTTTCTTTGTATAAAACATTTGTTATCGAAGAAAAATTTGGGTTTAATAAATCTACCAAAAAATTATTTTTTTTAGATAAAATTAAAGGGCTTTTAATGACTATAATTTTAGGCGGCTCTATCCTATCAATCATCACATGGTTTTATGAATTTACTGGAAATTATTTTTGGATTTACACTTGGCTATTAATTACAACTTTTTCAGTTTTCTTAAATATGTTTTATTCCAAACTCATAGTTCCATTATTTAATGAGCAAACCATTTTAGAAGAAGGTGATTTGAAAAATGAAATTGTAAAATATGTAAATTCCGTAGGTTTTAAAGCTAATAACATATATGTTCTTAATGGATCAAAACGATCTACAAAGGCTAATGCCTATTTTTCTGGATTTGGAAATCAAAAAAGAATTACACTATATGATACTCTTTTAAACGATTTAGAAAATAATGAAATAGTTGCTGTATTAGCACACGAGGTAGGACATTACAAAAGAAAACATATTCTTTATAATTTAACATCATCTATCATATTAACTGGATTTGCTTTATTTGTATTATCATTATTTATTAAAACACCATTATTATCATTAGCATTAGGGGTTTCGCATCCCAGCTTTCATATTGGTTTAATTGCATTTGGTATTTTATATTCTCCTGTATCCCAAATTTTAGGAGTTTTCATGAATTACATGTCTAGAAAGTTTGAATATCAAGCAGATAATTATGCTAAAAAAACATTTTCAGCTTCACCTCTAATTAGTTCATTAAAAAAACTTTCTAAAAATAGTTTGAGCAATCTAACACCACATTATCTCTATGTATTCTTTCATTTTTCACACCCTACGCTTTTAGATAGAATTAAAAATTTAAATAAATAAACTGATCTTAAAAATTTGCTCATAGTTATTTTTTATGCTACTTTCATTGTATATTCTTGATTAAGAATTTATAGTCATAATTATCAAAAGAATATTTAGTTAAACATTATAACTTAATTTAATTATTGGAATATAAAGCTACCATAGAAGAAGAAAATAAAGAGATTGCTAAGCGCTATAAAAATCTTTTAAAAGAAACGTACCAAACTCTTTCTAGGTCAGATAAATTATTGATTAGAAAAGCTTTTAACTTATCTGTAGAAGCTCATTCAAATCAAAGAAGAAAAACTGGTGAACCTTATATTTTTCATCCAATTTCTGTAGCAAAAATAGTTGCTAACGAAATTGGTTTGGGTGCAGTCTCAATTGTAGCCGCATTACTTCATGATGTAGTTGAAGATACTAAGTACACTATTAGTGACATAGAACAATTATTTGGAGAAACTGTAGCTAGAATAGTTAGTGGACTTACTAAGATTTCTAGTCTAAAAAAAGACAAGGATCATTCAATCCAAGCAGAAAATTTTAGAAAAATGCTACTCACCCTACACGATGATGTTCGTGTAATATTAATAAAAGTAGCCGATCGATTACATAACATGCAAACTATGGATGCTATGCCTGCTCATAAACAGGTAAAAATAGCGTCTGAAACTTTATATATTTATGCTCCACTAGCTCACAGACTAGGATTGTATAATATCAAAACAGAACTAGAGGATTTAGGATTAAAATATACTGAACCTGATGTTTATAATGATATAGTGAGTAAAATCAGTGAAAGCAAAGAAGATCAAAACAACTACATTAAAACCTTTGAGAAGATATTAAATAAAGGATTAAGTAGAGAAAGTTTTAACTATCAGATCAAAGGTCGCTTTAAATCGATTTTTTCAATTCGTAGAAAAATGAGAAAGCAAAATGTATCTTTTGATGAGGTTTATGACAAGTTTGCCATCAGAATAATTTATGAACCTACATCGAAAGATGAAAAATTTGATGCATGGAAAATTTACTCTATAGTAACTGATTATTTTAAACCCAACCCTTCAAGACTTAGAGATTGGATTTCTCAACCAAAGTCTACAGGTTATGAGGCACTTCACATAACAGTTGTTGGACCAGAAGCAAAATGGGTTGAAGTACAAATTCGATCTAATAGAATGGATGAAATTGCAGAAAAAGGATATGCGGCTCATTTTAAATACAAACAAGGAACAGAAAATGAAAATGGATTAGATGGCTGGTTAAATCTTCTGAAAGAAACTTTAGAAAATCAGAGTATCAATGCAGTAGATTTTGTGGAAGATTTTAAACTGAACTTGTACGCTAAAGAAATTTATGTATTTACGCCAAATGGTGATTTAAAATCTCTTCCAAAAGGTGCTTCAGCATTAGATTTTGCTTTCTCTATACATACAGATATCGGTTTAAAATGTAGAGGGGTAAAAGTAAATGGAAAATTAGTTCCGTTAAGTCACGAACTTTCAAGTGGTGATCAAATAGAAGTTTTTACAACCTCAAATAATAAACCTAATGCACGATGGCTGGATTTTGTTATAACCGCAAGGGCTAGAACTAAAATTAAATCAGCACTAAAAGAACAAGAGAAAAAAATAGCAGAGGAAGGCAAAGCAATTTTAGTGCGAAAACTTCGTCATTTAAAAATTAATTTTGATGAAAAATCATTAAATGAGCTAGTTGTTTTTTTTAAATTAAAAACTAGTTTCGATTTATTTTTCAGAATAGGCACTGGTGCTATCGATAATACTCAACTAAAAAACTTTGTAAGCCAGCGAAACAATATGATTATTAACTTCTTTAAAAAGCGTTTATCTAGAGCGCCTTCAAAAGAGTTAATTAATAAAGAAGAGGTTTCTACAAAATACGATGGTTTGGTTTTTGGGCCAGAAGAAGAAAAATTAGACTTTACCTCATCTAAATGTTGCAAACCAATTCCAGGAGACAAGGTTTTTGGTTTTATAACTATAAATGAAGGGATAAAAATTCACAAAAAAGATTGTCCTAATTCAATATCTCTTCAATCTAACTATGCATATCGAGTTATTAAAGCCAAGTGGATAGATTCAACCAATCAAGAATTTAAAGCTATTTTAAAATTAAGTGGAGAAGACAACAAGGGAATAGTAAATAATTTAACTAAAATAATTTCTAATACCATGGATGTTTTTATTCATAGCATAAATATTGCTGGAAATGAAGGTATATTTGATGGTAAATTATCTATAAGTGTTAAAAACAGAACTCAACTAAACAAATTAATTGAACGCATAAAAAAGGTAGAAGGTATTAAAAAAGTAGAACGTGTTAATACAATGTAAATAACCTTCTAAAAAAACTACACTTTACATCAAATAATAATATTAAATTTGTTTCACTTATAAAGTAATAATATGGTCTCAAAAAACAATCAAGAAGTTGTAAAAAGAGTATTTACTGCCTTTCTGGAAGAGAACAAACATAGAAAAACTCCAGAAAGATTTGCTATTCTTCAAGAAATATACGACGTAGACGAACATTTTGATATTGAATCTTTATATATCAACATGAAAAACAAAAACTATCGTGTTAGTAGAGCTACATTGTATAATACTATAGACTTATTGTTGGATTGCGGACTAGTTAGAAAACACCAATTTGATGGTCAATCTATGGCTAGATATGAAAAAAGCTATTTTGATAAACAACATGATCACGTTATTCTTACTGATTCTGGTGAAGTAAAAGAGTTTTGTGATCCAAGAATTCAGATTATAAAAAAAACAATTGAAGAAGTTTTTGACATCGATATTCATAATCATTCACTTTACTTTTACGGAACAAAAAAACAATCAAAAAATTAATATTTAATAGAATTATATTTCATGGGGGTAGATTTATTACTGGGACTACAATGGGGAGACGAAGGAAAAGGAAAAATTGTTGATGTTCTAACAAAGAACTATGATATCATTGCTAGATTTCAAGGTGGTCCTAACGCAGGGCATACGTTAATATTTGATGGTCACAAACATGTTCTTCATACAATTCCATCGGGAATTTTTCATAAAACTGCATTAAATGTAGTTGGTAACGGAGTAGTCATAGATCCTGTAATCTTTAAAAAGGAATTAGAAAATCTCGATAGACATGAAATTGATTATGAATCAAAACTTCTTATATCTAGGAAGGCACATTTAATCCTACCAACCCATAGATTATTAGATGCAGCCTCTGAAACTTCAAAAGGAAAAGCCAAAATAGGTTCTACCCTTAAAGGAATAGGTCCAACCTATATGGATAAAACTGGTAGAAATGGAATGAGAGTTGGTGATCTTGAATTAGATAATTGGAAAGACAAATACCAAGCACTTACAAAAAAGCATATTGAATTATTAGATTTCTTTAATGTGGATATTCAATACAATCTAGAAGAATTAGAAGAAGAGTTCTCTGAAGGAGTAGAAAAACTAAGAAGATTATCTTTTATTGATAGTGAGGAATTCTTAAACAACGCAGTTAAAAATAAAAAAACAATACTAGCAGAAGGTGCACAAGGTTCATTATTAGACATAGATTTTGGCACATATCCTTTTGTAACCTCCTCTAACACTACTGCTGCTGGAGCTTGTACTGGATTGGGCGTTGCGCCAAATAGAATTGGTGAAGTATTTGGTATTTTTAAAGCTTATACTACACGTGTAGGCTCAGGACCTTTTCCTACAGAATTGTTTGATAAAGATGGAGCTACTATGGCTAAAGTAGGGCATGAATTTGGAGCAACAACAGGAAGGCCAAGACGTTGTGGGTGGTTAGATTTAGTAGCCTTAAAATATGCTGTAGACATTAACGGCGTAACTCAATTAATGATGATGAAAGGAGACGTTTTATCAGGATTTAAAACATTAAAAGTTTGTACATCATACAATTATAAAGGAGAAAAAATTAGTCACTTACCTTATAACATAGAACCTGAAAATGTGTCCGTTAACTATACTGAGTTTAAAGGTTGGAATGAAGACTTAACAAAAATGACTTCTGCAGATCAATTACCAAAAAACTTATTAGATTATGTGGCTTTTGTTGAAAAGGAAACAGGAGTCCCAATAAAAATTGTATCAGTAGGGCCAGACAGGAAACAAACTATACTTCGATAGTTTTATAGTATAATTAAGAAGTTTACCACAGCTATTTCAGTACTTTAGCCAAAGATAAATTACAAGTTTGAAAAAAATACTGACTATATTATTTATTTTTATTTCTTGTTTAGGATTTTCTCAACAGAAAAAAATAAAATTTGATGCTGATTTACAATTTGCAGATGAAGAAAAATACCCTGGAGCCACTGTCCTTATAGGTAAAGTAAAAATGATTCATGCTGGTGCAATCCTTACTTCTAAAAAAGCTTTTTACTATAAAGAAGATAATTTTTTCAAAGCCATAGGTGATGTGGTCATCAATCAAGGAGATACCATTAAACAATACAGTGATTATGTAGATTATGATGCAGATACAAAAAAAACAATTTCCTGGGGGGATGTCATTTTAAAAGACTCAACCATGACTCTGACTACTGATACTTTGTATTTCAACAGAGCTAGCCAACTTCTATTTTACAAAGATCATGCAGTAATTAAAGATGAAACTAATGTTCTAAAAAGCAAGTTTGGAAATTATTACTTAGAACAAAAGAAATTTGTTGCTACCACCAAGGTTACTATCACTAATCCTGATAATCTTATTGAATCAAATCATCTTGATTATTATACGAATTCAGGACATGCTTTCTTGTATGGACCTTCTACCATAACAAATCAAAAAGATAATAATAAAATTTACTCAGAGAGAGGATTTTACAATACAAAAACCGATATTTCACATTTTGTTAAAAATGCAAAACTGTATTTAGATGAAAGAACTATAGAGGGAGACAGCTTGTATTATGACAAGATTCGTGGATTTGCATCAGCAACAAATAATATTAAAGTAATTGATACCGCAGAAAATTTTATGGCAAAAGGAAATTATGCTGAATATTTTCAAAAAAAAGATTCCATTTTTATGATCAAAAAAGCTGTTGCTATTTCTGTAGTTCAAAATGATTCTACTTTTATTCATGGAGACACGTTATTAGTTACTGGTAAAAAGGATGCTCGAAAAATTCGCTCATATTATAATGTCAAGTTTTTTAAATTAGATTTACAGGGGAAATGTGATTCTTTATTCTCGGATCAGTCTAAAGGGATTACTAAAATGTATGTAGATCCAATTTTATGGTCAGATAAAAGTCAAATTACTGGAGATAGTATTAAACTATTAAGTAATCAAGAAACTAATAAATTAGATTCTTTAAAAATATTAGGCAACTCATTTATTATTCAAAAAGATTCAATAGATCCTGAGAATTTTAATCAAATAAAAGGTAGAAATATGTATGGAAAGTTCATTGATAATGAACTTCGAACATTATTAGTAAAAGGTAATGGTGAAGCTGTAAATTTTAACAGAAATGAAGAAGGAGTCCTAGAAACCGTAACTAAACAATATTGTAGTAATATTGAATTTGAATTATTAAACAGTGAAATAAATCAGATAAAATGTTTAAACATGTCTGATGGAAAAACATATCCTCCATCTTTATTCCCTGAGAATGATAGACGTATAAAAGGTTTTGTTTGGAGAGAGACAGAACAACCTAAAACTAAAGAAGATATTTTTAATAAAAAATCAACTAAAAGTAAAAAAGGTAAGGTCCTTTTAAATTCAAAAAAAAACACCTTCAATCGAAATTAAATATAACCTCAAACTTAATTGGTGAAAAATGATTTCTTAACATATCAAGCACAAACAAGTCCTCACCCACTATCTATAGAGATAAAAAAAGCAAAAGGGAGTTATATTTATGATATCAATGGTAAGAAGTATTTAGATTTTGTAGCTGGTGTTTCTGCCAATAGTTTAGGTCATCAACATCCAAAAGTTACTAGAGCTATAAAAAAGCAATTAAATAAATATACTCATGTAATGGTGTATGGTGAGTTTATCCAAGAACAACCTGTACAGCTCTCTAAACTTCTATCCAAAACACTACCCAATATATTTAGTGTTTATCTTACTAACTCTGGAACAGAGGCTTGTGAAGGTGCTTTAAAACTAGCAAAACGTCACACAAAGAGATCAGAAATTATAGCTTGTCATCACTCCTATCACGGAAATACACAAGGATCAATGAGTGTTTCTGGGGCGGAAATTCAAAATAGAGCCTTTAGACCATTAGTACCTGGTACAAAATTTATCCATTATAATTCTTTAGAGGATTTAAAAAAAATAACAACAAATACTGCTGCTGTTATTTTAGAAACTATTCAAGGAGGAGCTGGCTTCATTGTCCCACAAAATGATTATTTAGCAAAAGTGAAAAAACGATGCGAAGATGTTGGAGCTTTAATGATAGTAGACGAAATTCAAACAGGAATTGGTCGTACAGGTAAGTTTTGGGGTTTTGAAAATTATGGAATTATACCAGATATAATTATTACAGGTAAAGGTTTAGGAGGCGGAATGCCAATTGGTGCGTTCATCGCTCAACAAAAATTAATGGATTTATTAAAAGATCAACCAACGTTAGGACATATAACTACTTTTGGAGGACATCCAGTTATAGCATCTGCTGCAGTTGCTACAGTAAATGTCTTGCAAAATTCTACGCTAATAAAAGAGACGCTTGAGAAAGAAAAATTAATAAGAAAACTTCTAAAACATCCAAAGATTAAAGAAATCAGAGGAAAGGGTTTGATGTTAGCAGCTATTGTAGAATCTAACGAAATAGCAGCAAATATCATTCATAAATGCTTAGAAGAAGGATTGATTTTATTTTTCCTACTATTTGAGGGAAAAGCAATTAGAATAACACCACCACTAACTATCTCAAAAAAAGAAATTAGTAAAGGTTGTGAAATAATCATGAAGGTAATAAATAACCTTGAACAATAAATATTTTATGTATTTACATAAAAAAACTCCTAAATTTCTTTAGGAGTCTTCATTAATAATATGTTGACGATTATTTAGGCATTCTGTTTTTTTATCAAGTTTAAAGCAGATCCTTCATTATACCATTCAATTTGTCCAGCATTATAGGTATGGTTGGTTTTAATTACATCTTTACTGCCGTCTTTATGAACAACTTCTATGGTTAAGTTTTTCCCAGGAGAAAATTTATGTAAATCAATAAAGTTAAATGTATCATCTTCTTGAATTAAATCATAATCTGTTTCATTAACAAAAGTCAATCCCAACATTCCTTGCTTTTTTAAATTTGTTTCATGAATTCTAGCAAAAGATTTTACAATTACAGCAACAACACCCAAATGACGCGGTTGCATAGCTGCATGCTCTCTAGAGGAACCTTCACCATAATTATGATCTCCAACTACTACAGAATTAATACCAGCTTCTTTATAAGCACGCTGAACATCAGGAACACCTGCATATTCTCCAGTAAGTTGATTTTTAACAAAATTAGTTTTCTTTCCGTAAGCATTTATTGCTCCAATTAGAGTGTTATTAGCTATGTTATCTAAGTGACCTCTAAAACGTAACCATGGACCAGCCATAGAAATATGGTCAGTAGTACATTTACCAAAAGCTTTAATTAGTAGTTTGGCACCTTTAATTTGAGTACCAATAGGAGTAAATGGTGACAACAATTGTAATCTTTCAGATTCTTCATTAACTACAACTTTTACATGACTACCATCACTTTCAGGGGCTAAATACCCATTATCTTTTACTTCAAATCCTTTTGGTGGTAATTCCCATCCGGTAGGTTCGTCAAACATCACTTTCTCTCCATTAGCATTTGTTAATGAATCTGTAAGTGGATTAAAGTCTAGACGACCTGCAATAGCTATTGCTGCTGTAATTTCTGGCGAAGCTACAAAGGCATGTGTATTAGGGTTTCCATCAGCTCTTTTTGCAAAATTTCTATTAAATGAGTGAACTATACTATTTTTAGGTGCATTTTTTGGATCACTGTATCTAGCCCACTGGCCAATACATGGGCCACAAGCATTTGTAAATATTTTTGCATCAAGTTTTTCAAAAATAGATAGGATTCCATCTCTTTCTGCTGTGTAGCGTACCTTTTCAGAGCCTGGGTTAATACCTAAATCAGCATTCATTGTTATCCCCTTATCTAATGCTTGTTGAGCTATCGAAGAGGCTCTTGATAAATCTTCATATGATGAGTTTGTACATGAACCTATCAACCCCCATTCAACTTGAAGTGGCCAATTATTTGAAGTAGCTTTGCTATTCATACTCTCTCCTATTTCGGTAGATAAATCTGGAGTAAATGGACCATTTAATAAAGGCCCTAATTCAGATAAATTAATTTCTATCACTTGGTCAAAGTATTTTTCAGGATCTGCGTAAACTTCAGGGTCTGCAGTAAGATATTCTTTTACATTGTTGGCAGCATCTGCAACATCGGCTCTATCTGTAGCTCGTAAATATCGCTCCATAGATTCATCATATCCAAATGTTGAAGTAGTAGCTCCAATTTCTGCACCCATGTTACAAATTGTTCCTTTTCCTGTACAAGACATAGCAGTTGCACCTGGACCAAAATATTCTACTACTGCTCCCGTTCCACCTTTCACTGTTAAGATTTGAGCCACTTTTAAGATTACATCTTTAGGAGCTGTCCAACCTGATAATTTACCAGTTAGTTTAATTCCTATTAACTTTGGAAATTTCAACTCCCAAGCCATACCGGCCATTACATCTACAGCATCTGCTCCACCAACACCTATGGCAATCATTCCAAGACCACCTGCATTTACAGTGTGAGAATCTGTTCCTATCATCATCCCTCCAGGAAATGCATAATTTTCAAGAACTACTTGATGTATTATTCCAGCACCTGGCTTCCAAAAACCTAAACCATATTTATTAGATACAGACTCAAGAAAATTAAAAACTTCACTACTTACGTTATTTGCATGTTTTAAATCGTTAGAGGCACCTTCTTTAGCTTGTATTAAGTGATCACAGTGAGTAGTTGTTGGGACAGCTACCTTACTTTTACCTGCCTGCATAAATTGTAATAAAGCCATTTGAGCAGTAGCATCTTGAAGAGCTATTCTATCTGGAGCAAAATCTACGTAGTCTTTTCCTCTGACATATGCTTTATTAGATGTACCGTCCCATAAATGAGAATACAATATTTTTTCAGCAAGAGTTAAAGGTTTACCTGTAATTTCTCTAGCAGTATCAACTCGGGTTTTAATGTTGTCGTAAACCTTCTTGATCATGTCTATATCGTATGCCATATAAGTAATTTTAATGATTGTTTTAAGTAGGACAAAACTAAGGTTTTTGAATGATATTTAAAAAATAAACAACAAATAGCTTTGATTAAAAGATTAAAAATAAGAAATGCTTAATTTTTCAAGAATAATTGAAAAAAATGCATTTTTTACAAAGTTATTTTATCAATATAATAAAAAAAGCAGACCAATAAGCCGGATTCTGTTCTCTTTGAAGAGTCTTATCATTTATCTAGTTCTAAAATTACTCTTAGAATCTATCTGCCTACCCCTTAGAATCGGGCGAGTTACCCTCAAACTCTAATGTACATGACATTGCACCGCACAGAGTTTACCTGGTTTCACTACAGCCGAACTGTACTTGCTTTCTGTTGCACTAGTCCTCAATTTACATTGGACGGATGTTATCCGCTGTGCTACTCTATGGTGTCCGGACTTTCCTCTTACTGCAAGAATTTTATAAAAACTAAATTTAAAATAATACTATCATAAAAGTAAAGATTTTATAATTCTCTAAGCAAGCGATAAGATAGGTCTGCTTTCAGTTGTCAAAAATACAATCTTTATTTAAATGAAAACCCACTCAATTTAATTTGAGTGGGAAAAATTGCTATGAAAAAGATTTTTAATGCCTAAGCATTAAAGTTCAAATTTAGTTATTAAAAATTCAAAAACAAAAGTTTGTTAATTACATTTTTAAGAAAACATATCTTTTACTTTCTCAAAGAATGATTTATCTGATTTTTTTGGCGATGGAGTAAAATTATCATCGCTCTTCATTTTTTCAAAAAACTGTCTTTGTTCTTTGTTTAACTCTTGTGGAGTCCAAACATTTATATGTATTAAAAAATCACCTGTTCCATATCGTTCTATACTAGGCAAACCTTTACCTTTTAGTCTAAGAATCTTACCAGATTGAGTTCCTGATTCTATTTTAATTTTAACTTTTCCTGATAATGTTTCTATTTCTTTACTTTCACCTAAAACAGCTTCAGATAAGTTTATATATAAATCAAAATGAACGTTGGTTCCCTCTCTTTTTAAAGTTTGATGTTGTATTTCTTCTATTAAAACCAATAAATCACCAGACAATGAATTCTTTCCTGGAGCTTCATTTCCTTTTCCACCAACTTTTAATTGAACTCCTTCAGTAACACCAGCTGGAATATTAATAGAAACCGTTTCTTCTTTTACTACTAAACCTTGAGCATCAGCCCCATTAGGCTTACTAGAAATAATTTCTCCAGATCCTTGACAAGTACCACAGGTAGTAGCTGTTTGCATTCTTCCAAGAATGGTGTTAGTTACTCGCATTTGTTGTCCAGATCCGTTACAGGTTGTACAAGTTTTGTATCTAACTCCTTCTGCTTGAATCTTTCTGCGAACTTTCACTTTCTTTTCAACACCTTTGGCAATTTCCTCTAATGTTAATTTTACACGAATTCGCATATTGGTACCTTTCACTCTGGCTTGGCGTTGACCTCCGCCGCCAAAGCCTCCAAAGCCTCCACCGCCAAAAATATCTCCAAACTGGCTAAAAATATCATCCATATTCATACCTCCTCCTCCAAAGCCACCGCCTCCTTGAGCACCTTCAAAGGCAGCGTGACCATATTGATCATAACGTGCTTTTTTGTTATCGTCACTCAGGATTTCATAGGCCTCCGCTGCTTCTTTAAACTTTCCTTCTGCAGTTGCGTCATCTGGATTTTTGTCTGGATGGTATTTAATTGCCTTCTTTCTATAAGCTTTTTTAATTTCTGCTGCACTAGCAGACTTGCTAACACCTAATGTTTGGTAATAATCTTGTTTTGCCATATTCTTTATTTGTATTCCGCTGAAGAGGGGTAATCAACTTTTATGATTGCCCAATGACTACTTTTGGATAACGTATAATTTTTTCTCCTAATTTGTAACCTTTCTCAACTGCATCAATCACTTTACCTTTTAGCTTATCAGAGGGAGCAGGAATTTGTGTGATAGCTTCATGTATTTCAGCATCAAAAGCATCTCCTTCTTTTACCTCAATTTCAGTTAATCCTTTTTGAGTTAGGGTATTTTTGAACTTATCATTTATTAGTTGCATGCCCTTTAAAAGCTCTTTATCCTTAACTTTTTTGATTTCAGATAAACCCCTGTCAAAATCATCCATGATTGGCAGTAAAGATGTCATTAGTTCTTGACTTGCAGTTTTAAATAATTCAATTCGTTCTCTTGAGGTTCTTTTTTTATAATTTTCAAACTCTGCAAACAAACGTAAATATTTATCTTTTTCTTGTTGAATTAATTCCTCTGGAGTAAGTTCTTTCTTCACTTCCTCTTGGTTTTGTTCTACTTGAGGTTCTTGTTCAACGTCTTTTATTTCTTCTTCTTTTGTGTTTTCTTTATTGCTCATTTTATAAAATAATTAAAATGTTTACATTTTATATTCAAAAATTTTGCCAATAAAAAAATAGTGCCAAAGTGACACTATTAATTTATTATAATTAAAAACTTAGTACGTTTAAGCTTCTATTCTTTCAATTTTTGCTCCTAAAGATCGCAAGCGATTTTCAATATCTTCATATCCTCTATCGATTTGCTCTATATTATTAATAATACTTGTGCCTTTGGCTGATAATGCCGCTATTAGTAATGAAATACCAGCTCTTATATCTGGAGATGACATCTTTGTAGCTTTTAATTGTGATTGACGGTTATGGCCAATTACCGTAGCTCTATGGGGATCACATAAAATTACTTTAGCTCCCATATCTATTAATTTATCAACAAAAAACAAACGACTCTCAAACATTTTCTGATGAATTAAAACAGTTCCTTTTGCTTGTGTAGCTACTACCAAAATGATACTCAATAAATCTGGAGTAAAACCTGGCCATGGAGCATCAGATACTGTTAAGACAGATCCGTCTATATAATTTTGTATCTCATAGCTCTCTTGAGAAGGGATAAATATGTCATCTCCTCTTTTTTCTAGTTGAATTCCTAATTTTTTAAAAACTGAGGGTATTTGCCCTAAATTTTCCCAGCTAACATTTTTAATTGTTAACTCAGATTGTGTCATGGCAGCTACACCAATCCAACTTCCTATCTCAATCATATCTGGTAGCACACTGTGAGTACATCCTCCAAGAGAAGTTACTCCTTCTATTACTAACAAATTAGAGCCTACGCCCGTAATATTAGCACCCATACTATTTAACATTTTTGACAATTGTTGAATGTAGGGTTCACAAGCTGCGTTGTAGATTTTTGTAGTTCCCTTTGCCAATACAGATGCCATGATAATATTTGCAGTTCCTGTAACAGATGCTTCGTCTAATAACATTTCAGAACCCAAAAGACCATCTGGCGCCTCTACTCCATAAAAATACTCTTCTTTATTATATCTGAAAGTTGCACCTAAACGAATAAAGCCTTCAAAATGAGTATCTAGTCTTCTTCTGCCTATTTTATCACCTCCTGGCCTAGGAATATAACCTTTCCCATAACGAGCTAATAAAGGACCTACAATCATGATAGATCCTCTTAGAGAACTTCCATCTCTTTTAAATTCTGGAGACTCTAGATACTCTAAATTAATATTGTTTGCTTGAAAAGTATATGAATTTTTATCGAGTTTATTTATTTTAACTCCAAGTTCTCCAAGAATAAAAATTAATTTATTGATGTCTATGATATCAGGAATATTATGAATGGTAACTTTTTCTGGAGTTAATAAAACGGCACATAAAATTTGGAGTGCTTCATTTTTTGCTCCCTGTGGTGTAATGGTTCCATCTAACCTATGTCCGCCTTCTATTTTAAATGAAGCCATTGTTATCTTTTTCTGTTTTTGTGTTGGTAATTTTTTCCTTTATTATTTTTGTGATTAGTTCCTTGACCTTGAGTATTTCTTTTTCTAAGCAGATTTTTACTTTCAGATAATACTTCTTCAGAATTTCTTATATCTATTTTACCAATAGATAATTCGTATAAATGAGAGAAAATAACATCATCCTCTACAGTATCTTTATTCCAATTTAAAAAACACTTTTTCATATGATTAGCTATAGAATATACTAAAGCTTCTTTCATTTCTCCTTCATCCCACGTTAAAGCCGTGTCTATCATAATCTGAATATTATTACCATAAAAGCGATATTTATTTGCAGATTTAGGATATGCTAAAGGTTGTGGTTTTTCTTGCAACTCTTCTTTTGAAGGTCTTTCGTAAGGAGATTCTGCATCTAATTTAAAATCAGACATGATGTATAACTGATCCCAAAGTTTGTGTTTAAAGTCTGGAACATCACGTAAATGAGGTTGAAGGTTACCCATTACATCAATTATTGCTAGCGCCATAGTATTTCTCTCTTCTTTAGTCTCTAAAGCTATACAGTGATCCACTAATTTTTGAATGTGCCTTCCATATTCTGGAATAATTAAATGTGGTCTTTCTGCATTGTATTCTAAATCGTAGTCTATCATATGATTTGAAATGTTATAATCTAAGGTTAGTGCAAATTAAGTATTTATTTTTGGTTTGACTTCACAAAACATCAACCAATCACTTTCAATTTAGCAAATTGAAGTAATAGTTTCTTCTTTCCTACTGTTCCAAACTGAATTTCTGCTTTTTTATTGGCTCCAGTTCCTTCTAAATTTAAAACCTCTCCTCTACCAAAACGATTGTGCTCAATAATATTTCCAACAACAATCTTATCATCAAATAAATTTGTTTTTGGTTGAGTATGAGATACTTTTTTTAAATTTTTAGGTGGAGTAAAAACTACTTTATTTTCTTGTTTTCTCTCTAACTTCTTTCTTTGTATGGGTTTCTGAAAACGGATTTTTTTTGGAGCATCACCAAAAATATCCTCATTTAAGAATCTATTTACAGATGGGGCTAATTTTTTTGGTGTGATGTATTCTAAATATTGCTCATCTATTTCTTCTAAAAAACGACTTGGCTCACAATCTATTAATTTCCCCCATCGATATCTTGTTTTTGTATAGGTTAAATACGCAACTTTTTCTGCTCTAGTTAAAGCTACGTAAAACAATCTTCTTTCTTCCTCTAATTCAGACCTAGTATTCATACTCATTGCAGAAGGGAAGAGATTCTCTTCAAGGCCAACAATATACACATACGGGTATTCTAACCCCTTAGATTGGTGAATACTCATTAATGAAACCTTTGGTTTATCATCTTTTTTGTCAGCATCTAAATCGGTTGCTAAAGCTACCTCTTCTAAGAATACAGGCAAAGAAGCATCTTCTCCAGTTTCTATTTTATCGGTTATAAAATCTTTTACTCCGTTTAATAATTCTTGAACATTTTCTACTTTACTTATAGCTTCTGGTGTTCCCTCCTTTTCTAAATCTTTGACGAGTTGTGTTTGTTTTACAACCAATTCTGTAATTTCAAAAGCATTCATTTTTTGGGCATCTATCTGCAAACGAAGTATCATATTTAAAAAATTCTGAAGTTTCGTTTTTGTGCCAGAATTTAATTTTAAATTTATTTTATCTAAGTGTTTTAACACCTCAAAAATTGATTTTTTATAGTGATTTGCAGCTATAGTAAGTTTGTCTATAGTGGTTGCTCCTATTCCTCTTGCTGGATAATTAATGACTCTTTTTAATGCCTCCTCATCATTGGGATTGATAATCATTCTTAAATAAGACAGTAGATCCTTTATTTCTTTTCTACCATAGAAAGAAATACCACCATATATTTTATAAGGAATACTTTTTTTTCTCAATGCATCTTCTATGGCTCTAGATTGAGAGTTTGTTCTGTATAATACTGCAAACTGATTATTATGCAGTTGTAAATTCATTTTATAATCAAAAATAGACTGCGCCACAAAACGTCCTTCTTCTCCATCTGAGATAGAGCACATTACTTTAATTTGTTCTCCTTTGGCATTAGTTGTCCAAACTTCTTTATCTAATTTGGTTTTATTTTTTTCAATAACGGAATTGGCTGCATTCACTATGTTTTGGGTAGAACGATAATTCTGTTCTAACTTAAACATTTTAGTATCTGGATAGTCTTTCTGAAAACTCAATATATTTTGAATGTTAGCCCCTCTAAAACTATAAATACTCTGCGAATCGTCTCCAACTACACAAATGTTTTGAAAACGATCTGCCAATGCTTTAACAATAATATATTGCGAATGATTGGTATCTTGATACTCATCTACCATGATGTAACGAAAACGATCTTGATATTTTGCCAATACTTCAGGAAAACGAGCTAATAATTCATTGGTTCTTAACAATAAATCATCAAAATCCATAGCTCCAGATTTGAAGCAACGATCAACGTATTCTCGATAAATATCTCCAACCTTTGGCCTGCTAGCCATTAAATCTGCCTCTTGTAGATCTGAATTATTAAAATAGGCTCTCACAGTAATCAAACTATTTTTAAAAGAAGAAATACGATTTAGAATCTGCTTAGCTTTGTACCTTTCTTTATCCAAGCCCATTTCTTTGATGATGGCTCCTAGTAATCGAACAGAATCTTGAGTATCATAAATAGTAAAATTAGAGGGGTACCCTAATTTATCTGCTTCAGAACGTAAAATTCTTGCAAAAACAGAATGGAAAGTACCCATCCACAAATTTTTAGATTCACTAGGACCAACAACAGCGGCAATACGCTCTTTCATTTCACGTGCTGCCTTGTTGGTAAAAGTAAGCGACAAAATATTAAAAGCATCTACACCTTGTTGCATTAAATGCGCTATTCTGTAGGTAAGTACACGTGTTTTACCAGAACCTGCACCTGCTATGATAATCATAGGGCCGTTTTTCTGTAAAACTGCTTCTTTTTGAGCCGGATTTAAGGAATCTAAATAGTTTGCCAAAGTAAGATTAAGTATTTATCAAAAATACCATTCTAGTAGGAGTATGACAAGAAAATATGTTCTCAATTTTCTAGTATTTTTGAACAAAAATTTGTCTTTAAAAAATCACTCTTTAATGAAAATTTTATACAGTAAAAAAAGCTATACACCATACATATTGTTAGGCTTTTCATTTTACGTTAAAAAATACCTACCAACGATATTAGAAGTTACACTCTCCCCATAAATAAGGAGTTAACACTCCCCATAAATAGAAAGTAAAATTTCATTATTTGTAGGGATTGACAAGCTTTAGTAATTAGTAGTTCTTTGTGAAAAAACTGCTATGATAAAACTACTATTAATATTAATGATTTTAAGTTTGAATAGCTTTGAAACTAAACCTAAACCTTGTAATCGAGAATGTTGGAAGATTACAGAACTAAACATAAATAAAGAAACAGGCTCTTTAAAGATTACCCACGTAAACTCTTGTAAAAAACATCTTAATTTTACTACCAATGTTCATAATAAGAATAATTATTATTTGTATAAATTAGGAGATATTCATTGCGAGGATAACTTTCCTAACAAAATAAAAGGTAATCCTCATCCATCTTCAGAAGTATTAACACTAAATGAATAATTACTATAAAAAAATAGAATTTCATTTTATAGTTTTTCTTGCTGCTAACTCTTAACCTTTCCAAATATTTTCTAGCTCGGTTTATCGATTTTAAGTAAAAAGATATTTGACTTTTTTGGGTATCGGCATATCGTTGAATTGGTTTAATCGACCCACTAGTCAGAACAGAGTTCTGAATCTTCTTTATCCAACAGAAGTTTTAGTTATATTTGAAAATAACTTAAATTAAATTAAGATGAAAAAAGAAAAAGAACCGTTTCTTGTATGGGCAAGTCCAGCAATTTTTGCGATTGGTATTATGTGCATTCTATTACACTTTGAGTTGGCTAATTTATCTACTGGTCTCGGTGCAATAGGTTTATGGTCATTTATTGGTTTATGGAATATTGAAAGATTAAAGAAAAAACGCGGATAGACTAGTAATTTAAAAGAGTGTTTTAAGTGAATGCATATTTGTACATTTTGTTGAAGAATATATTTTACGGACAAAAAAAATGAAAGTTGAAAATATCTATAGATTTAATTGAAAAAAGCTCACTTGCAGAATTAAGAGATGAGTTAAAAAAGTTAGATGTTCAATGGATTTAATAAAGGTTGATCCAAAATATTACTCCCCTTCTTTTTGCTTCCCACTTAAATCTTCTATTTTTGGTTTATGGAAGAAAGTATTTTACAAGGCATTGGATATGCAATTCCTGCACTAGTTACTGGCGCGGTGGCATATTTTGTAATGAGTGGTTTAAGAAACCAAGAAACCAATGAAAAGAAATTAGATCTTTTAGCACAAAAGAAAAAAGAATCACTGCCCATTCGTTTACAAGCCTATGAGCGAATATTATTATTCTGTGAACGTATAAACCCTGTTAAAATGTTAGTTCGCATAAAGCCAATAGGAGATTCTTCCGAGGCATATTTACAATTATTGCTCGCTAGTATAGAACAAGAGTTTCAACATAATATGGTGCAACAATTGTATATTTCTGATGAATGCTGGAATGTAGTTGTTACCACCAAAATAGCTATAATTAACAACCTAAAAAAAGTTTCTAATGCTTCTGATTCTGCAACTGATTTTAGAGAAAAAGTATTTTTAGAATATTCTAAAAAAGCACCTGCTACAGATACTGCTGTTGCATTTTTAAAAAATGAAGTAAAAAAAAGCATCTAATATCTTCATTTTGAAAATTATATCCTCTATCAAGTATATTAAAATGAAATCTTTAATCTATCATTTTTCTAGTATTATTCTCATTTTTATTTTAGTTGCTTCATGCAAAAAAGAAGTTTCAAAAAAAATAAACAATACTGCTCTACACCCTAAAAATACTATAAAATATGCAAAAGGATTTGATATTATAAGCACTAAAAATGAAAAAAAATTAATTATTAAAAATCCGTATTCAAATACCTCAAATAATTTTGAATACATAATTAAAAAAGGGATTAATGAACACTTAAATGTTATCAATACACCCATTAAAAAAATAGTGGTTACCTCTACAACACATATTCCAATGCTAGAATTATTAGGTGAAGAGAAAGCCTTGGTTGGGTTTCAAAATACAGACTATATTTCTTCAACTAAAACTCGAAATAGAATAGATGCTGGGTTTGTTAAAGAGTTAGGAAATGAAGCTGCATTAAACACCGAAAGTTTACTCGAATTAAAGCCAGATGTTGTTATTGGTTTTACTATGGATAATTATAATAAAACCTTTAATTTAATAGAAAAGCATGGAATTCCAGTGATTATAAATGGAGATTGGCGCGAAGAAACACCACTTGGAAGAGCAGAATGGATTAAATTTTTTGGAGTTTTATTTAACAAAGAAAGATTAGCTGATAGCATTTTTAATACTATTGAAGTAGATTATTTAGCAGCTAAACGTATTGCAAAAGAAAACACAAAGTACCCTTCCATTCTTTCAGGTGCAATCATGAGAAATGATATTTGGAGCTTACCCGCTGGAGAAAGTTTTGTTTCTCAATTTTTACTAGATGCCAATGTAAATTATCTTTGGAAAGACTCTAAAGGGAAAGGAAGCTTACAGCTTAGCTTTGAAAGTGTATTAGATAAGGCTCAACATGCTGAGTATTGGATTGCTCCAGGATATTTCTCTAATAAAGCACAATTGCTTGAAAATAATCATCATTACAAGAACTTTACTGCTTTTAAAAACAATAATATCTACACGACTTCTACTAAAAGAGGAGTTACAGGAGGAGTTGTGTATTATGAATTAGGACCAACCAGACCAGATTTAATTTTACAAGACCTCATTAAAATTACAAACCCTGAACTATTACCAAATTATGAATTGACATTTTTTGAGCAAATGAAATAATAAAATCTTATTCTTTTTTTTCAAGTGCTAATTCTCTTAAATACAAGTAAAACGGAAAAGAAAAAGCTACTGCAATTAAAAAAGTAAGGGGAATAATAACCCACCAAGCTTTTACTTTTAATTTTCTTGCATCTGGGATAAACCACACAAAAAAAGTTAAAACAACTACACTTAAATCTGCACCAAAAGATTTCCCTGCAAAATTAGATTGAGCCAACTCAAAGAAATGAACAAGGGAAGCCTCCTCATAAGTCATAAAATATTGAATATTGTAAAACCAAGTATAACTAATACCAATGATGGAAATGATAAGAAAGATGTATTTACGTTTCATACAGTTTATAATTTTTTTAAAAAACTAATTAAAATAGTGTGATTTGCCCATCATCTGAAGCGTTTTTTTCTTCATCTGTAGTTTCTTTACTTATAGTAGTTGATGGATGTGTATTTTTAGAAGTTGAAATCACCTCCTCTTCTACTACTTCTACTTCTTCAACTACCGGCACTTCCGGTTCTTCAAAAGGTAAAGAGGCCAGTAAATTTACTTGTTTTATTTTATCGGTAGTGAGTTGATTTCCTTGTGCTTTTAATCCTTTTACAGCAATAAATTCTTCAAAGTTTATTTCTTTTTTATCAAGAGATCGTTTCGAAAAGATAACCTCAGCTACAGGTCTATAGTCAACAACAATAATTTCTAATTGTGATTTTGAATGTTCAGATATAAAAACTTCCTCCTTTTCTTCAGTTTCAATTAAAAAACGCTTCACATAATAGCGCTCTTTCTCACCATCATAATAAATAACTGATATTGGCTTTTTTGGTTTCCATTTTTCAAGAACAATCATATCATCCTCAAAATGCATCTGTAAATCTGGTGTAACAGCTTTAATTTTTCCAGATTGAGTAGCTATTAATATCTTGTCTTCGGCTCTAAACTCACCCAGTAGTTCTCCTCTGGCATCTACATTAAGTCTTTGTACAGCATCATCAAACCATATCTTTCTTGGTTTTAATGTAGAAACTCCTGAAGATTTAAATTCAACTTTTCTAATGGCAAATTTTGTAATAGTATTTCCTCTAACTCCTCTTCCTTTTACAGCTAAATCAGCAAAATCTATGTCCCACTTTAATTTTTTTATGCTTCCAACTGCACGTAACAAAACGGTGACAACTTCAGCCTCTCCATTGGGATTAGCAGTAAAATAGTGAACCATTGTATTGGTTTTACCAGGAGTAAGATCATAATCCTTATCTCGGGTTACTCCTGTCACAGAAAAACGTTTCATATAACTAGCTCCTCCTTTACCATCTCTGTACATCATGTTATAAACAGTTCTGGTATCTTTCTTTTTAAATACTGCTAAATGAATAATATCTTTTCCCACAAATGTCTTAGAGGCTACTTTGGTAACAATCATCTTACCATCTTTCTTAAAAACGATGATATCGTCTATATCCGAACAATCTGTAACATACTCGTTTTTTCGTAGAGAGGTACCTACAAAACCTTCTTCCCTATTCACGTAAAGTTTTGTATTTCTGATAACTACTTTCGTGGCAATAATATCCTCAAAACTTCTTATTTCAGTTTTTCGCCCTTTGTCTTTGCCGTAAGTAGTTT
>JACKZZ010000019.1_pt1 | contig 24427 bp, 22 predicted proteins | sample 8027871 | NCBI WGS metagenome assembly JACKZZ01 (sample SAMN15724774, study PRJNA655200) | protist metagenome | isolation source: fluorescence activated cell sorting (FACS) single amplified genomes of... | place: USA: West Boothbay Harbor, Gulf of Maine | collected 2000-07-19 | reverse complement strand
TTACAGGCAAAAAAAACTTACGTGCTCAAGAAATTGCCATTGAAAATAAAATTCCAATTATTTATTTAGTGGATAGCGCTGGTGTATTCTTGCCCATGCAGGATGAGATATTTCCCGATAAAGAAAATTTTGGCCGTATTTTTAGAAATAATGCCGTGATGAGCGCAAAAGGAATAACCCAAATTGCAGCTGTAATGGGCAGTTGCGTTGCTGGGGGTGCATATCTGCCAATAATGAGCGATGAATCTTTAATCGTTGAAAAAACCGGTAGTATATTTTTAGCGGGCTCATATCTCGTTAAAGCTGCAATTGGTGAAGACATTGACAATGAAACTTTAGGTGGTGCGACTACCCATTGTGAAATTTCAGGAGTAACGGATTACCACAGCAAAGACGACAATGAATGTTTATCGACTATTAGAGATCTCATTGAAAAAATTGGACCTGTTAAAACAGCTGGATTTAATCGAATTGATGCCATTGAGCCTCATTTTAAAGACAGAGATATCTACGGAGTAATGCCTGATGACCGCGCAAAACCGTACAATGTGAAGGAAATTATAAAAAGGTTGGTTGACGACTCCAAATTCACAGAATACAAAGCGACTTACGGAAAAACAATTGTATGTTGTTATGCTCGAATAGATGGATGGTCGGTAGGAATTGTAGCCAACCAAAGAGAAATTGTTAAAACAAAGAATGGTGAAGTACAATTTGGTGGCGTCATTTATTCAGACTCTGCTGACAAAGCAGCGCGGTTTATAATGAATTGTAATCAAAAGAAAATACCATTGGTTTTTCTGCAAGATGTTACAGGTTTCATGGTAGGTTCAAGATCTGAACATGGCGGTATTATCAAAGATGGCGCTAAATTAGTTAGTGCAATGAGTACGAGTACTGTACCGAAGTTTACCATAATCATAGGTAATTCCTATGGTGCGGGAAACTATGCAATGTGCGGAAAAGCATATGATCCAAGGTTGATTGTTGCTTGGCCTACAGCACGATTAGCTGTCATGGGAGGAGCTCAGGCAGCGAAGGTTCTGGTCCAAATCGAACTGGCTACAGCTAAATCAAGAGGTCAGGAATTAACACCTGAAAAAGAAGCACTCCTTTACAATGAAACAAAAGCTAATTACGATGCACAAACTTCTCCCTATTATGCAGCAGCTCGATTATGGACGGACGGCATTATAGATCCAGCCGAGACAAGAAATCTAATTTCATGCGGAATTGAAATGGCCAATTACAATGAAGAAATTGAACCTTATAATGTTGGGGTTATACAGACTTAAAAATTGATTTTATGGTAGAAAAGAGTAATAATGAAAATCCTGACTTGAATAAAAGCAAACACTCACTTGAAGAAATTAAGGATGACAGCGGGAATGCACTTAGCCCGTTATTACCGCAAGATGTAAAGAATTATCTGATAGACATAGATGGAACAATTACAGACGATATTCCTAATGAGGAACCCGAAAGGATGGCAACTTGCGAACCATTTGAAGATGCTCTTGAATATTTAAATTCATGGTATGATGAAGGTCACATCATTACTTTCTTTACATCAAGAACAGAAGAACACCGCGATGTAACTACAAAATGGCTAGACAAACATGGTTTTAAATATCACGGCCTATTAATGTGTAAACCTAGAGGTGGCAATTACCACTGGATTGACAACCATTTGGTTCGTGCAACAAGGTACAAGGGCAAGTTCACAGACTTGGTTAAAAAGAGTCAGGAAATTGAAGTATTTAAAGATTAATCCTATTTTAAGCTAACAAAACTCAATCATTTGCGTATTGTGGATGGAGTTGCAATTAAAATGAATACAATGAAGAATATAAATGTCTTGCTTTTTGGTGTAGTAATTTTCTTTTTTGCCTGTGGTAAAGACGAAGCTTCTCAACATCAAGACGAAACCCCAATTGTTGATGAACAAATCACTGAAAATGTGATTATTGAAGAGAGCAGCGATTTTGCTTTTGCTCCACCATCGCCACTTGAAATTGCCGCTTTTTTTAAACAAGCAGGATTAGTCTATGATCAAACCATTCTAAATCCTGTGAGCAACAAAGATCTTTACCAGACCAAACTTAAAAAGTCTTTAAATTTTGGAGTATATGCTGCTGATCTTGCAACTTGTGTAGTTAATGACCAAATATCGGATGCGAAAGGGTATTTAGAAGCAACAGAATTCTTAGCAAACGAAATTGGCATGAGTAATATTTTCGAAGAAACTGCAATGACGAAGTTTAAGGAAAATATTAGCAATACTGATTCAATTATCATGATTCTCACTGAAATTCAAATGAATACCATTGAATACATTGAATTAAACGGCAAAGATGATCTTGAAGTAGTTTATTTTGCTGGTGCGTGGATTGAAGGCATGTATTTAGGTTCTTTAACGATTATGGAACAAGATTCTGGGAACGTCGTACAACAGTTGGCCAGTCAAATAGAGTTTGGAAATAGAATTGCTACTGGTCTTGAAGTAATTGAAGATCAGGACCCTGAAATTATATACATCAGGAACGGTATTCTTGAAATTGTGAACGCATACCAGAATTGTGAAAGTGTTAAGAATCTAACTGATGAAGACGTAGACCTTGGCAGATTGCAAATGACTAAGGCTGAATTAAAAGAAATTTCAGAATTAATTGTTGCATTAAGAAACGATATGATTGAATAATATGAAAAGATACAAATCGTACATCAAGTTATTAGCTGGCCTGGTTTTTATGGGTCTATTGGTTTCATTTGCTCCCGACCAGAAAGAGGACAAGAAAAAAAAATCTTCTAAAGGCGGAATGGATGCTGCATCAGAATTCAAATCGCAGGTTGCCGGTTACCGTCAGGCTTGCAAAGCAGCGCTCAAACCTTTTCGATATTCTTTTGGGCGAACAACCTATTTCAATTACAAGCCGTACAATACCATGAAAGAAGTAGAGGTCGCGCTGATTTTAAATTCGGATTATAAATTCACATTCAATGCGGACGGAGTTACAGTTGAGCCTATTCAAGTTAGCGTCTACAATAAACCTGCTAGTTACAACAACCGTATTTTAATCTTTGAGAAAAAATCTGTCAGTGGTGGCTCATTCGAATTTACTTCTGAAAAATTATTGGAAAACATGAGGAATCACTACAAAGAAAAAGGGTTAAGTGATTACGAATTAGAAAAAATACTGCTTTCCAAGGTTTATGTTGATTACACCATTCCTGCAATAGACGAAGAATTTGAGGAAGACCCAGATACTGGGAGAAGAAAGGTTGTAGTAAAAAGAGGAGCCATTGTTTTTGCCTCTGGTTATGAAAATCTAGGATATAAGTAAAATCTGTAAATCAATCCTTTTATCAATTTGTGTTTTGAGTTGAATATGAATGCTCCGCTGCTAATTTAGTTTCGACAAGTACTATTTGGCGGACCATTATTGACCTTATTTATTTGAAAATCAATTTCAAAACAACTATAAAAATAATTCACTGTTGTTTCCTTTGTTTTATATTTGACGGCTTAATATGTATTATTCATGATTAAAGTTACCTTACCTGACGGTTCTATTAAAGAATTTGAAAGCGGAGTCACATCTTTTGATGTAGCATCGAGCATAAGCGAAGGCTTGGCCAGAAATGTTTATTCTGCTGAGGTAAATGGTGAAGTATGGGACGCGCACCGTCCGCTTACCATTGATTCAGAAATCAATCTTTTGACGTGGAAAGATACTAAGGGAAAGGCTACTATGTGGCATTCATCTGCACATCTTATGGCTGAAGCTTTAGAATTTTTCTATCCGGACATTAAATTAGCTATAGGTCCTCCAGTAGAAAACGGATTCTATTACGATGTTGATCTTGGCCCACATGAAATATCAGACAAAGATTTCACAAAGATTGAAGATAAAATGCTCGAGCTCGCTCGTGAAAAAAATGTCTTTCAAAGACAGGAAATTTCAAAAGCCGATGCAATAGCACATTTCACTCAAAAAAGTGATCCTTACAAACTAGAATTATTAGAAGACCTCGAGGACGGGAGCATCACTTTATATACACAAGGCAACTTCACTGATCTGTGTAGAGGTCCGCATTTGCCTCATACGGGTTACATCAAAGCCGTTAAACTGATGAATATTGCTGGAGCCTATTGGAGGGGTGACGAAAAAAACAAACAACTTACTCGGATATACGGCATCACCTTTCCAAAAGCCAAAGAGCTGAAAGAATACTTGACTCTTCTGGAAGAAGCAAAAAAAAGAGATCACCGAAAGCTGGGAAAGGAGCTCAATCTATTTACTTTTTCACAGCGAGTTGGGCAAGGACTTCCTTTGTGGCTGCCTAAAGGAGCAGCTTTAAGATCAAGGCTTGAAGACTTCATGAAGAAGGCACAAATTGAAGCGGGTTACGAGCAAGTAATTACACCACATATCGGGCACAAAGATTTGTACATAACCTCTGGACACTACGCCAAGTATGGAGAAGATTCATTTCAACCCATAAATACCCCTGCCGATGGAGAAGAATTCATGTTGAAACCCATGAATTGCCCACATCACTGCGAAATTTACAAATCAAGACCCAGATCATACAAAGATTTACCTATTCGACTTGCCGAGTTCGGCACCGTATATCGTTATGAACAAAGTGGTGAATTACATGGCCTCACAAGGGTTCGAGGTTTTACCCAAGATGATGCCCATCTTTTTTGCAGAGCCGACCAGGTTGAAGAAGAATTCAAAAAAGTAATAGATCTCGTTTTATACGTCTTAAGTGCATTAGATTTTAATGATTTTACCGCGCAAATTTCTCTACGAGATAAAACAGACCGTTCAAAATATATTGGAACGGAAGATAATTGGAAAAAAGCAGAGCAAGCAATTATAAACGCCACCGCTGCGAAAGGGTTACCCGCTGTAATTGAATACGGAGAAGCTGCTTTTTACGGTCCAAAATTGGACTTTATGATAAAAGATGCCTTAGGGAGAAGTTGGCAGCTAGGAACAATACAAGTGGATTATAACCTTCCTGATCGGTTCGAATTAGAGTATATAGGCTCTGATAATGCTAAGCACCGACCTGTAATGATTCATAGAGCACCTTTTGGATCATTAGAAAGATTTGTAGCGTTGCTTATAGAGCACTGTGCCGGAAAGTTCCCATTATGGCTTAATCCAGAACAAGTTGCCATTCTTCCACTTAGTGAGAAGTACAATGATTATACTAAAAATGTTTCTAGTTTATTAAAAAAGTACGATATTCGCAGCCTTGTTGACGATCGGAACGAAAAGATTGGAAAGAAAATTCGAGATAATGAGCTTAAAAAAATACCTTTCATGCTCATAATTGGAGAAAATGAAGTTTCTGAAAATGTTGTTTCTGTTAGAAAACAAGGTGAAGGAGATTTGGGATCAATGACAATTGAAACGTTCGCAAATTTGATGAATGATTTAATTGAAAGTGAATTGAACTCAAAAAACCAAACTTTAGAGGAGTCTAAAGAAAATTAATAATAATCATTAAAGGGAGGATTAGCCATAGCAGTTAGAAGAGGCAGAGGCCGTAGAATAGTAAAAAAAGAAGACGCTCATAGAATAAATGACAAAATTTATTCGTCAGAAGTGCGTGTTGTTGGTGAAGGAATAGAACCTGGAGTTTATCCAATTCAAGAAGCCATTGAGTTAGCAGATAACCAGGGTTTGGATTTGGTAGAAATATCTCCCAAAGCTGTACCTCCCGTTTGTAAGATTATTGATTATAAAAAGTTTCTATACGAACAAAAAAAGAAACAGAAAGAGCTGAAATCGAAACAGGTAAAAGTTGTCGTTAAAGAAATACGATTTGGACCTAATACAGATGATCATGATTTCAATTTTAAATTGAATCATGCAAAAAAGTTTTTGGCAGATGGTAGTAAAGTAAAAGCATATGTGTTCTTTAAAGGAAGGACTATTGTTTTTAAAGAAAGAGGTGAAATTCTCTTACTTAAATTTGCGCAAGAGTTGGTGGAAATCGGCCTTGTAGAACAAATGCCAAAACTCGAAGGTAAAAAGATGATCATGATGATTCAGCCTTTGAAAAAGAAGTAATGTTTATTAATTATATTTTTGAATAATGCCTAAAATGAAAACAAATGCCAGTGCAAAGAAGAGATTCAAGTTCACTGGTTCTGGTAAAATCAAAAGGAAACACGCGTACAAGAGTCACATCTTGACAAAAAAGTCGACTAAACGAAAGAGAAATCTTACAAAGGCGACATTGGTGCATAAGTCTGATGTTAAAAGCATCAAACTTCAGCTATGTGCGTAAACTTTAATTTTAACAGACAATTAATGGTTCAGTCTCAAACCTAGAGAGACAATGTTAAACCCGGTATTTAGTTTTGTAAGTTTTCGAAGAGGTCGGAACACTAACTACCAAAAAACAATTAGAAATGCCAAAATCAACAAATTCAGTTGCCGCTAAAGCCAGAAGAAAAAAGGTAATTAAGCAGGCCAAAGGTTATTACGGAAGAAGAAAGAACGTTCATACTGTAGCAAAAAATGCAGTTGAAAAAGGTCTGACTTATGCTTATAGAGATAGAAAGCAAAATAAAAGAAACTTCCGATCACTTTGGGTACAGCGTATTAACGCAGCAGCAAGAGAACACGGAATGTCTTATTCTGTTTTTATGGGTAAAGTTGCCGCAAAAGGCATAACCTTAAATAGAAAAGTTCTTGCTGACTTAGCCCTTAACAATCCAGAAGCATTTAAAGCGATTGTAGATGCAGTGAAATAGTACTAAAATTAATTTTAGTTTAAAGGGGGAGCTTTTAGCTCCCTTTTTTTGTGCTCAATAGCCTCGATAACTCAGAACTGGAAATACCAACCGCAACAGCACCGCTATTTTTTTATGTTCTACAGATTATATACATTCAGAATATGGAAACAATTAATTGGGACGATTTTTGTAAAATTGATTTGAGAACTGGTACGATTACAGCTATAGAAGAATTTAAAGAAGCTAGAAACCCAGCTTATAAACTGCTGATTGACTTTGGCGAGCTAGGAATCAAAAAGAGTTCTGCACAAATCACAACATTGTATCAACCTGAAGATTTAATTGGTACTCAAATTATTGCCGTAGTGAACTTCCCTAAAAAACAAATTGGAACTTTCATGAGTGAATGCCTTGTACTTGGCATTCAAGAGCAAGCTAATGTTGTACTTATTACAACTGAAAGAATGGCTAAAAATGGCGTTAAAATATCTTGAATACGAATAGAACTATAATAAGTATTATCTGCAGTTTATTTATTTTAAATGTAGGGAATTTCTTCGGGCAAGAACTAACCTTATCTCATGACAATGGATATCACGGAGAAATATTTACACTAGTAGCGACTTGTCCTAATTGTTCAGAAATAAAATACTCGCTAGACGGATCTGATCCACGAGCCGGCATAATTTTAAAAAATCAACTCATCATATCCGATGCGCTCATTCCTCAAGAAAAAATAGCACTTAAACCTACCACGGCAATACCTAATAGAAGTAATAACAACGAATGGCATACTTGGAAACCGCCTACTCATTACGATTGCGCCATTGCCATTAAAATTGCAGGATACAAAGATAATCAGCGCATAACCGACTTTCATTATCGCACTTTTTTCTTCGATAAGAACTGGGACAACTTCCCCACATCTTCGTTATTTATTAGCGTGCCAGATTTCTACAACGACACCGTTGGAATTAGCGTACCTGGTATACATGCAGAAGTAAATAATTCAGTTTGGACTGGAAATTATCATAACAAAGGAGGCAATTGGGAGAGAGAAATTCATTGGACATTTTTACGTAAAGGCAAAACCAAACAAGATAAAAATCTAGGCGTACGAATCCATGGTTTAAAAACAGGTTCAGCTCCACAAAAATCTTTTAGACTATATGCAAGAAATAAATATGGGTCAAAAAGCATTAAATATAAGTTTCACAATCTTGCTAAAAAGAAACACAAAAGAATTCTGCTGAGGTCCTTATACAGTGGTCACAGCTCCAGATTGATAAACGACGTAGTTGCACATGAACTTTCGAGACCCCTGGACCTCGAAATCATGGATTATGGCTTTTCTCGCACCTATATTAATGGAGAATATTGGGGACTTCACATGATTCGAGAACGAGTTGATGAAAAATACCTGACCGAACATTTTGATTGTAACGAGGATAGCATTCTGATTCCAGGCAATTACAATCAGGCTGAATTTCAAGAATTATTTGATTTTATTGATTCCCACAAGATGAGTCTTGATGAGAATCTATCTTCTTTTGGAAAACTCATAGACCTCTCTAATTTTACAGACTACGTCATTTGTGAAACGTTCTTCAGTAATCAAGACTGGTTATTACAGAACAACAACATTACTTTTTGGAAAGAAAAAGGTAAAGGTAAATGGCGGCTTATACTTATTGACATTGACGCTGGCTTTCAACACCCCGAAGACAACATGTTTGAATTTATGCAACTGCATGAGGAATCCATGATTACTAAAATATTTAATGCCCTAATGACGAATAAAAACTATCAAACTGATTTTACTGATCGCTATGCTGAATTGCTGAATACTTACCTCTCTCCCACTCGATGCTTTAAAATAATTGATAGTATATCGAATATTATTGCTCCCCATGTTCCAGCTCATATTGACCGATGGGGCCATCCAACTTCAACATTTGCATGGAATAAAGACCTAGATAATATGCGCTCTTTTGTAAACGACAGAGCCACCATTATATCTTCGGAAATTTCTAATTCTCTGCAGCTCAATACTACCAATTTCGGCACAGTTAAAACGGTACATTTCATATCACAAGATCAAAAACTAATCGCGCTCGTTTTGATTGTGTTAGGAATAATGATTGGCGTAATAATTCGATTAAGAAAGAGGACGAAGCGTAGAAATGTAAAGAAAAATGGTATAACATAAATAATTAAATTGTCTTGGCACGTTCCCAGTACTTATCCATTTCTGCCAATGTCATTTCACCCATAACCTTGCCATCTTTAGCCGATTCGGTTTCAAGATACTGAAACCTCTTTATAAACTTTTTATTTGTCTTCTCAAGTGCATCTTCCGGATTCACTCCAATAAATCTTGCATAATTAATCATCGAAAAAAGTACATCTCCAAATTCAGCTTCTATTTCATTACTTTGAGCATCTACTTCCGCCTTAAATTCTTGCAGCTCTTCATTTACCTTATTCCAAACCTGTTGTTGATTGTCCCAATCAAAACCAACACCCCTCGCCTTTTCTTGCATTCGAGTAGCTTTTACCATTGCTGGTAGCGAATTAGGAACACCACCCAAAACAGACTGTTTACCCTTTTTATTTTTAAGCTTAATCTTTTCCCAATTGGCCTTTACTTCTTCTTCACCTGTCACTTTTACATCACCATAAATATGTGGGTGCCGTTCGACTAACTTGTCACACACCCCATTTAACACATCAGAGACATCAAAAGAATTCGTTTCCGAAGCAATTTTAGAATAAAAAACCAAGTGTAAAAAAAGGTCACCCAGCTCTCCCTTAATCTCCTCCATGTCTTGATTTATTATCGCGTCACAAAGCTCATAAGTTTCTTCAATTGTTAAGTATCGTAGAGATTCTATGGTTTGCTTTTTATCCCACGGGCACTTAGCTCGCAATTCATCCATTATTGTAAGTAATCGCTCAAAAGCTGCCAGCTTGTTTTCAACACCACTCATTTTATTCATATTAATTTCGAAGTATGTAAATTTCTGTATACAAAGACTATTCGAATCTAATGCTTATCCGTTAACTTTGAAAACATGTTAAAGTTCTTTATAACATTTAATTTAATCGCATTATTAACAGTACAATGCAACAAGGAAGAAGTAATCATTCCCGATGCCCTTATTACACAGCTATCTTCAGATCCATTAAATGCTATTTTCTTTTTGAATGACTCCATGGGCATAGTCTGTTCAGGAATTGAAGATAAGAGAGATCGAATGTACAGTCTGTCAGTGCAGGAACACAAAAAAAATGAGAATAATTGTAGCATTTATAAATCGAATTTAGAGGATAATAGATTCTGAGAATTGCAGTAAATTGCAATGTAGCAAAATGAAGAAACGATATGTCATATCAGTACTTGCGGTTCTAACTGTAACAACTGGACTTGGTCAAGGAGCTAGACGATATATCGCTGCCGCTTACGGTTCTGGATTCTTAGTTGCCCATAGATCAAGCATGAGGCATCTTATACAAGGCCATTCCTCAACGTTTGAACTTAGTTATTTATCGGAACCCATTGGAGTTTCTCACCTAAGCACTAACTATACTAAACCGGTTAATGGCCTTTCATTCTTGTACCTAAATACAGGGAACCCAAAACAAATTGGGCACTGTTTTGGACTTTATCCAAACATTCGATTTAAACTAGGTTTAGGTAAATTTGCTCCACGATTGAAATTCGGAGGAGGCATAGGCTATGTTCAAAAACCATATGATCAGGTCACAAACAACAAAAATGTTACCATTGGCACCCACATTAATTCCATTATTAACGTGGCAATTGAAGGAGAGGTAAGAATAAAATTGCAATTTATTAAATATGGAATTGCAATAACTCATTTCTCAAATGCATCGTTTAATTCCCCTAATTTAGGAATCAATATTCCAACGGTATACGTTGGATTTACCGTAGGTAAACCTGCCAATGAAGAATTAGAAATACCGAATCATTCTAATTACACAAATGACGAATCCTTATTTATCAGAGCGCACGAAGTGTTTCTATTTGGTGGTGCTCGGCAAGTAAGCCTTCACCATCCTAAAAAATACCTTGTGGGTTCATTGGGTTTTCAGTATTTACATCAGTTTTCACCAAAATTTGCATGGTGTTCTGGCATAGATGTATTTGCTAATCCAAGTTTGCTAGCAGCAACAGAGTCAGGTAGCAACCCCAATTTAATGAGTCTGCAAATTGGTGGGTTTGGTGGATTGGAATTAAAGTTTAATGATAATTCAGTATTCCTACAGCAAGGAGTTTATCTATTCTCCGAGTATAAAGAAAATGGTCCATTGTATCAAAAAATTGGTTACCGAAAGCGATTTGCAAAGACTGGAATCGTTGCTTCATTAGGTATAAAAACTCATTTCGGTATCGCTGAATATATAGAATTAGGCATTGGATATAGATTTATTCAAAACACCAAAAAAAACAAAAATGGTAAGCAGGATGAATCTATGTAAATTCTTAATCGTCATCTCATTTATCTTTTCATTGACCGGATGTAAGAAAGTAGAAAATAGAAGATGTTTCAAAAATCTTGGAAATATCACCGTTGAATCAAGGTCGCTTAAACCTTATTCGTTTGTAGTTTTAGATGATCATATTGACTTAATATTAACGGATACCACTGATAATTCGATAGTTGTAGAATCAGGTGCAAACCTCATTGGTTTTATTGTGACTGAAGTTTCTAATGACACGCTATTTATAAGAGACGACAATAGATGTTCATTCTTGCGAGACCTTAATTACAAAACTAAAGTTTACCTAAATAGTCTAAATCTTAATAAGGTCTTACTTTATGGATCCGGGAACTTCTCAAATGAAACACCGGTAACGAAAAATATTACTATTGATGCGAATCGTGCAAACGGAAATATTGATTTAACGCTTGAATGTGATTCGTGTTTTTTTATTGTGCATGTCGGAGTCACAAATATTAAATTAGCTGGTTCTTGCGAGGATAGCTACTTCTATTATTTTGGTCATGGTGATGTTGATGCATCGCAATTAATTTCAACAAAGGCTGCTATTCATTGGAATTCAACAGGATGGCTAAAATTGAATGCCACAAACTCAATTAATGGGGTTATTGAGTCGTCAGGTAATGTGTATTATTCGGGTAATCCAACAATTATCGATGTTGCAATGACCGGTTCAGGAGAATTAATTCCACAATAATCCTTAACTTTGTTACCATGAAGTTAGCGTTACTTTCTATCGGCCTTTTGGGGCTTGCAGTTGCAGGAATTGCAATTAAAATATGGGCAAAAAAAGGAGGGGAATTTGCAGGCACATGCGCAAGTAACAATCCTTTACTTCAAGAAGACGGTGCTTCTTGTGGAGTTTGCGGAGCACGACCAGATGAAAAATGTAAAAGTGAAATTCAACCACTACCCTAATTCAAAACTAAATAATTCCTTCTGAATTAAAATTCCTCTATAATTTCTTTCATACCACTGTTCATCCAAGAAACAAACTCCCCGTCAGAATCGGCATAAATTAAATAAACTTCTAAGTTCAATTCCTCATGCTTTTCAAGAAACCGCTTAGTTTCTTGCACACCTAAAACCATAAATGCCGTCGCATAAGCATCCGACACAGATGCTTTTTCAGAAACAACCGTTGTACTTAATAAAGAGTGAGAAACAGGCGCGCCAGTTCGAGGATCAATCGTATGCGCATATTTAACTCCGTCGAGCTCATAAAACTTCCTATAATTACCCGAGGTTGCTAAGCCCTTATTATCCAAAAGAACAGCTGCATTAAGTACTCTAGCAGACGCACTCGCTTCATCAGTTGGACGATCAATACCAATCTTCCATAAATTACCATATGCATTCTCTCCTCTACATTTCACTTCACCACCTAACTCCACCATGTAATTTTCGACTCCTCGATCATTCAGGAAGAATCCAATTAAGTCTACTGAAAAACCTTGCGCTATGGCATTGAAATCCAGCTTCAGTCTTGCATCAACCTTACACAATTCGTTGACCATTCGCTTATCAGTATCTACCCATTTATTTTGAATCAATTGAATGGCGGTAGAATCAAAAACAACAAATTTTAAAATTGAATCAATTTCCTGACGAGTTGGCTGGTGTTCTTTATTGGCCATGTCGTAGAACCCCCAAAAATCAACCAATGGATAAACAGCTGGATTAAAAGCGCCATCAGTAACTTCATAAATTTCCCGAGATTCTAAAAAGCAATTCGCTATAATACGGGAAACAATTTGGCAATAGAACTGAACATCTGCATTATTAAAATCGGAAATTAAACTTGAATCCAAATATGTTGATAAGTGCCAATCAAAATCTTGTAGCAATGAATCAATTTCGCGTTTGATTTTTAAATCGTGTGAAGCCTCATATTTTATTTGATATGTCGTTCCTTGAGCAAACCCTTCAATCGTATAGAAATTACTTTCCAAGCTATTTTTTCTACTCGATTCATCCTTTTCTAATGACTTACGTCCATTAGTATTGGTGTTATCTACGCAGGAATAGAAAAGCAGCGAAAACAAAAAAGTCCCAATCAATCGGGACTTTTTAAAAATACTATTGTGACAAGTGTTACCCTCCAAAATCATCAAATCTTATACTGTCATCAGGTATCCCGAAATCCTCCCCCATTTTCTGAACGGCAACATTCATTAGTGGAGGTCCACAGAAGTAAAGCTCAATATCCTCAGGATCATCGTGCTTACTTAAATACTGATCAATTACAGCATTATGAACAAATCCTAGAAATCCATCACCATTTGGGTCATTAATGTCTTTCTTTACAACCCAATTATCAGATTCCAAAGGTTCTGAAAGCACCAAATAAAATTTAAAATTGGAAAACTCTTTTTCAAGATCTCTAAAGTAATGTATATAGAACAATTCCGCACGTGAGCGACCGCCATACCAATAGGTTACTTTCCGACCTGTTTTTAATGTTTTAAATAACTCGTATAAATGTGACCGCATAGGTGCCATTCCTGCACCTCCACCAACATACAGCATTTCCGAGTCAGATTCGTTGATAAAAAATTCACCATAAGGTCCGGAAATGGTTACCTCATCACCTGCTTTACAATTAAAAATATAAGACGATGCTATACCAGGATTTACTTTCATCCAGTCGTTATTCTTACGGTCCCAAGGCGGTGTTGCAACCCTAACGTTCAACATGATTTTTCGACCTTCAGCTGGATAAGATGCCATTGAATAAGCACGAACAACTTCTTCATCATTTTTCATTACTAATGGCCATAAACCAAATTTATCCCAATCTGCCTTGAATTTATCCGGTTCACCTGGATGATCCTGTGGATGCGCTTCGACTTCCATCTCTGAATAATTTACAGTACATTTTGGAATGTTAATCTGGATATATCCTCCAGCTTTGTAGTCCATATCCTCAGGGATTTCTACTATAAACTCTTTGATAAACGTTGCTACATTATAATTAGAGACTACTTTCGCTTTCCACTCCTTGATTCCAAGAACTTCTTCCTCTACTTCAATCTCCATATCTTCCTTAACCTTGACCTGACAACCAAGCCTGTGGTTAGAAGCTATTTCCTTTCTTGAAAAATGCGGTACTTCTGTAGGTAATATTGACCCACCTCCCGTATGAACTTGACAAATACACTGAACACAAGTTCCTCCACCACCGCATGCTGACGGCAAAAAGATACCGGCCGTACCCAACGTACTTAATAAAGTGTTTCCTCCTTCTACTTCCAGCTCTCTTTCTCCATTAATGGTAATCTTAATTTTTCCAGATGAAACCAATTTTGCCTTTGCAAACAATAGTAAAGCCGTTAGCGAAAGCACTACAGCCAAGAAAACTATAATTGATGTTATTACTACTCCAGTCATTCTTAAATCACGATTAAATGTTAAAACCTAAAAACCCTAAAAATGCCAATCCCATTAAACCCGTAATTAAGAAAGCCATACCAACTCCTCTCAGCGGAGCAGGTATATGAGAATAGCGAATTTTCTCTCTAATTGCTGCAATTAAAACTACCGCTATAAACCATCCAAATCCAGAACCTAATCCGTATGTAGTGGCTTCAGCAATATCTCCAAATTGTTTTTGTTGCATAAATAATGCACCACCCAAAATGGCACAGTTTACTGCGATTAATGGTAAGAAGATACCCAAAGCGCCGTATAAGGCCGGTGAGAACTTCTCCACGATCATTTCAACCAATTGAACAATTGATGCAATAACCGCAATAAACATAATAAAACTTAAAAAGCTCAGATCATAGCTTGCATACTCAGGCCCTAGCCAAGATAAAGCTCCTTCTTGTAACACATAAGTATCTAATAACCAGTTGACAGGAACCGTTACCGTTAGAACAAAAATTACAGCCATCCCTAAACCAACTGCTGTTTTTACCGTTTTTGACACCGCCAAATATGAACACATTCCAAAAAAGAATGCAAAGATCATGTTGTCTACAAAGGCAGCACGTATGAATAATTTAAAGTATTCCATTTCTCTTTCTTCTTTTAATTAATGTTCTTCTATTAATTTCTTGTTTCTGGTTTTTTGAATCCAAATATAGACTGCTACTAAAACCAACGAAGATGGTGGTAACAACATTAGCCCGTTGTGCAGATAACCAGACCCTTCTGCAATAAATTGAAACTTATCAAATCCTGGGATAGTTAGCGATCCTGAGCCAAATAGTTCTTTGCAAATCGCAACTACAATCAAAACAAATCCATAACCTAAGCCATTTCCAACTCCATCCAGAGCAGATGCCCAAGGCTTATTGCCCATTGCAAAAGCCTCCAAGCGGCCCATAATTATACAATTGGTTATAATGAGTCCCACAAATACAGAAAGTTGCTTAGAGACATCGTAAACAAACGCTTTTAACACAATATCAACAATGATAACAAGTGATGCAACAATAACCAATTGAACAATAATTCTAATCCTCGGAGGGATGAAACTTCTCAGCAAAGAAACTACAACGTTACCTATAACCAATACAGCCATTACTGCAATGGACATCACTATTGCATTATCCAATTGAACCGTAACTGCTAACGCCGAACAAATCCCTAATACTTGTATCGTAACCGGATTGTTGTCATTCAACGGATCCGTAATTAACCTTTTGTTCTTCTTAGAGAATAACGGCTCTTTTTCTTTTACTTCTGCCATGCCTCTTATTTTTTGAATTCTGGATTATTATCAAAAAAATCTTGGTAGACCACAAATGATCTTTCCAACATTTCTGCAACACCTGCACCTGTAAATGTTGCGCCACTAATTCCATCTACCTGATGGATATTCAATTCATTTCCTGGTTTTCGAACCTCTAGCTTCAACCTGGTTTCACCATCTTCAGCCATGATTCGTTTACCAACAAATTGTTTTTGAAACCAATCTTCAGTAACCTTCGAACCTAATCCGGGCGTTTCCGCTTTATGATCGAAAACAGAACCACTAATGGTTTGACAGTTTGAATTAATTCCAATATAACCCCAAACATCATCCCAAAGGCCCGTTCCAACAGCAGAAACTACATAAAAAGTTGAATCTCCTTTTTCACAAACAAACAAAGGATAATGAATTCTATCTTCTGCGGCCAATCCTGCAGCCAATTTCTCTTTGCTTCCCTTGTTATTCTTGATTACCTTCTTACCGTATAGCTTATACTCTTTTCTTAAGTCTATGTTAAAGGCATCTAGCTTATTTGACGCATTAATGATACTATCGGCAGGTAAGTCACTTAATATTTGCCCTTCATAAGAAAGTGTTATTCTTCTGGTAACATATTTATAGAAGACTTCCTGTGCCGCAGTCCTATCAAAATCTTTACCACCTGTCTCAGCGATTCCGATTGCTTGTAAGATGTTTTGCTTTTTTTCGTTTTCTTGGTTACTTTTTATGACGTCCTTAAAGGATTCGTAGGTAAACGCCAAAAGACCACCAACAACAACAACCATAGCAACGGCGAACATTATTGTATACGAATTACTTTCTTTATTAATAGCCATTTTATGCGGTTTTTAGTCGACTTAGTCTTCGTTTAATATTCGATTGGATCACCATGTGATCTATTAATGGAGCACACACATTCGCAATTAAAATTGCTAACATAATTCCTTCAGGGTAAGCAGGGTTTAAAATCCGGATCAAAATTCCGAGCGAACCACCCAAAAATCCATAAATGAATTTTCCTGTACCCGTTTGGCAAGCAGTTACCGGATCTGTGGCCATAAATACCATTCCAAACATGAAGCCACCCAACATCAATTGATGAATTGGATTTAAATCAAAATAAGGGTTTCCTCCAATTGCGAAAAGAACAGAGGTCATGAATAAACCACCAACGAAAAAAGATCCAATTACCTTCCAACTAGCAATACCCGTTGCTAACAACATTCCAGCACCCAACAAACAAGCTAGTGCTGAAGTCTCTCCAACTGAACCAGGTATTAAACCTAAAAATGAATTCATAAAATCAAATTGTCCTCCCGAAGCGAACATCGAGGTAACTGCTTCTGAATGTGCTGCTGTTGCGTCAAAAGTACTGGCAAGTTCCCCCATCGCAGTTGCCCCAGACATGCCATCAACGAGCTCTGGTACATTTGCAAGGTGTTCAGGAATTTCCGTTCCATTAGCCACATTTTCTTTAACAGCAAGGCTCTTTTCTTTCATTAACTCATAATCAGAAATCCACACCTTGTCACCAGACATTTTTGTGGGATACGCAAAGAATAAGAATGCCCTCGCGGTTAGTGCGACATTCAAAATGTTCATCCCTGTACCTCCAAAGACTTCTTTGCCAATTAAAACGGCAAAAGCCGTAGCGGCTACTACCATCCAAAGTGGCACATCTATTGGCATAATCAATGGAATCAACATTCCAGAAACCAAAAATCCTTCTGCTACAGAATGTTGATTCCGTATCGCAAAAATAAATTCTACACCTAAACCAGTAGCGTAAGAAACGATAATCAGCAGTAATATTTTAGGCAAACCAGCCATGAAACAATCCAAAACTCCTGCGTCCCAACCCGCCTCGGTAAGGCGTAAACTTTGGTATCCTGCATTATAAATGCCAAATAATAAACACGGAACCATGGCAGTGATTACTAGCATCATCGTTCGTTTCAAATCGATCGCATCACGAATGTGCGAACCAGACTTCGTTACCTCTTTCGGGGTAAACATAAGCGTATCAAAAGCATCTATCAAAGGCCAAAACTTTTTGATTTTTTCTTTTGATTCTAGCTTATGATGAGCGTTATCAAATATGTTTCTTAAAAATTTCATTTCTTGCTTTTATAAACACTCCTCTTTAATAATATCTAAACCGTCTCGAATTATTTTTTGAGAATTGATTTTAGACGTACAAACGAATTCGCAAAGCGCAAAATCCTCTGGTGCTACTTCGTAAATTCCTAATTTTTCCATTCCATCAATATCATTCGTTAAGATCGATTTTATGAGAAAAACGGGATAAATATCAAATGGAAAAACTTTTTCGTATTGTTCTGATACAACAAATGCTCTTTCTTCACCATTCAGATTGGTATCTAATTCCCATCTCTTACTTGGTGCATTGAGCATGGTTGGGTATGACGTGGACATTGAAAATCGATTAAACCCTAGACTCAACCATCCATCGGTCAAGAAAAACTTGTGGTGATCTCCTTCTGGCACCACCGTGATTTGATGATGATAATACCCTATAAACCCTTTGTCATCAGTCTTGTCTCCAGTTAATACGTTACCCGAGATAATACGAACATTCTCCGCGTCAATATTATTCTTGACCAAACTATCTATGGACGCACCAATTTTTGTTTTGAGATAACGAGGCTCATTTACTTTCGAACCGGTTAAGGCCACAACACGCTCTGTGTCAAACCTACCAGACATGAAAAATTTACCGATTACGGCTACGTCAGCAGGATTAACTGTCCAAACTACTTCTCCTTTATTAATCGGGTCAATATGATGAATTTGAACACCTACATTTCCACAAGGGTGCACCCCTCCAAAAAGATTGATTTGAACATTTTCACATTGTTCAAAAATCGAGCTCTGTTTTTTCTCACCTCGAATGTTGAGGTGAACAGAACCTTCCGTAAGCTTATTTAGAGCATTAATTCCTGTTTGAAATGCTTCTTGATCGTCCTTCAATAAGAAATTATATTCTGGAGCCAAAGGATGCGAATCAAATGCGGAAACAACAATCATTTTAGGAGTGTCGGTAGGATTAGCAACAATATCGACTGGCCTCATTTTAATAAATGGCCACAATCCAGAAGCTAACATTTTTTCAAGAATCTCTTCCCTACTTAAGTCGTTTGGATCCGCAACATCATGCTTTTCGAAAGAATCTTTTCCGTCTGGGGTAATGATTACCTCCAATATTTTTCGTTTTTCTCCTCTACGAATTTCAGATATTTCACCACTTACGGGCGACGCATATTTAATACTTTCGTTGTATTTGTCGTAGAATAACACCGATCCAGCTTTCAATTTGTGCCCTTCTTTACCCACAAGTTTTGGCATTAACCCATGAAAATCAGTCGGTTTTATTGCATATTGCTTCGCCTCGTTTGCATTGGCATGGACTTTGTCCGCCTTACCTTGCAATGCGATGTTTAAGCCTCTACGAATTTTAACGGCTTTAGACATAGTTGATTTCTTAATTTAAAACAAAGTTTAAGAGGTCGTAAAATTATAAATTTGTTGGCACTAGCGTGTATAATAGAATGCATTAAGAACGTTATTATTCTAATTTAGAATGAATCTAAACTAATAAACATGATCCACATCACAAAATACCTGCTGTTTATTTTATTCGCAACTTGCTTTATCGGACTACATGCACAAAAAAGACAAAAAGTAAAAAAACGCTCAAATTTTGAGGATGAACAAGATCTATATTTTGATGACAATACCATTCGGTATGAAGACCATATCTATGTACCTCACATCAAAACTGTAACTCTGCATCAACCTCATTCACCAATTTCCGGTAACATACTTGCTCTTTACTCCAATGAACAATTGGTTCTGGGTTTTGACGATTTACAAGGAGAAATCAGAGATTATAATTACACCGTTATGCACTGTTCAAGCAGCTGGGAACCGAGTGATATGATGGAAACAGAGTTTCTGGACGGGTTTTATGATAACTATATTTCAAACTATAATTTTTCTTTTAATACACTCCAAAAATTTGTTCACTACGAATTTACCTTTCCAAACGAGGACGTGAAAATAACTAAATCAGGCAATTACATCTTCTACCTTTTCGAAGATAATGACCAAGAAAAACCCATATTGACCAAACGCTTTATGGTAACAGAAAATGGAATCACAATCAATCCGAGAATTAAACCTGCGAGTACTGTTATGGACAGAGATTACCGACAAGAAATTGATTTCAACTTGTTATATGGAGCTGTTCCAATAATTAATCCCATTTCCAATTTAAAAGTGGTGCTACAACAGAATGGTAGAATTGACAATCTAATTACCGATTTGAAGCCCATTTTCATCAAAGACAAGGAATTGGTTTATGATTATGATGAAAAAAATGTTTTTGATGGTAACAATGAATTTCGATTTTTTGACTTTAAAAGCTTTAACTATAAATCGATTAACGTTTTAGATTACAGTAAGAATGACACCACCAATTTTATTTATTTAAAACCTGACCTCAAACGCACTTATAAAAATTACTACTCATCAAATGAATTGAATGGAAAATTTGTTGTGGACTGTGAAGATGGAAACGATCCTGACCTAGATGGAGATTATGGATTCGTGCAGTTTAGGTTAAAATATCCTGAACAAATTCAAGGAGGCGATCTGTTTATCTTTGGCGCGGTTTCAGATTGGAAATTCAAAGATGAATTTAAATTAATTTACAACAGTGAGCGCGGTTTTTACGAAACAGATATTTATCTTAAACAAGGGTACTACAACTATCAATACGCGCTATTAAAAGATAATGAAACGGCAGGAATAATTCGATTTATTGAAGGCACGCATTATGAAACCGAAAATGACTACACAATTTACGTTTATTACAATGAACCTTCAGGAAGGTACGAAAGATTGATTGGCGTTAAAAAATTTAATTCATTGAGGCGCTAACTTTTATTTTTTAAATAAAATAAGACTTCCAAATACATTTTTTCATTATAATTGTTTTATGATCACTGATATAGATCAAGGCATTAGAATAAGTGTAGAGACGATGTACCAAGAACGGTACTCCAATCCTCAAAACAACCTTTACTTGTTTTCGTACAAAATTTCTATAAATAACACCAATGAATTCCCTGTACAATTAGTGAAAAGATCTTGGTTCATTAAAGATTCTATGGCAGAAAACAGAAAAATTGAAGGAGACGGCGTTGTTGGGTTAAGGCCTATTATTAGACCAGGAGGGACACATGAATACGAATCATCGTGTAATTTACATACTGATTATGGTTCTATGAGTGGTGCTTATTTCTTTATTAATCTGGATTCTGAAGAGCATTTTAAAGCTCGTATTCCTGAATTTAAGCTGGTTATTCCCTATAAGTTTAACTGACTACACTTGTCTGTTCGACACTTTAAGTTTTCTTGTAGATGTTGAATCTTACTTGAACTTAATCTCAAATTCTGATCGCCGGTTAACAGCATGTTCTTTTTCCGTGCAATCCGCTGGTTGAATACAATTGTTTACAAAATTCGTCGCACCCATTGATTTGGTTCCAATTCTTTCTGGCTCAATTCCTTTATTGACTAAGTATTCCTTAACCGCTTTGCTCCTGAGCCAAGACAAACTTGTATTGTATTTGTCAGGTCCTCTGCAATCCGCATATGATTTGATAAATAGTAGCGCATTCACGTTTTCTTTCATGGTCTCCACAAGTTTATCTAATTGTTCTAAGGACTCCTCAGTTAAAGTCGATTTATCATAATCGAAATAAATCTTATTTACGTCATAGCCTGCATAATCCATAGCCAAATCATACTCTTTGTTTAAATCAATTACTTCGGGAAGCTTTTCCCCTGCATTTACGATGATTGATTTAGGATAATAGCCTTCCTTATCTAAATTCAGGGTGTAGCTTTTATTCTGAGATAATGCAAGATCAAAGAGGCCATTATTGTTCGTGAATAAAATGATTTTACTGTCAGATTCGTTGTCAATTAGTGTCACTTTCACCCCTTCTATACCTTTACCATCTTTATTGTCCGACACCAATCCTTTTGTAGGAGTTCCAGCGGGCAGCAGATTAATCTGTACGATATGATCTTCGTTCCAATTATCCCCCGTAAAAATATTTGCTACACCTTCAAATCCATCGATACTTGCTACTATTTGATAATTTTCATCTCTATCTAGGGTAAACTGATATTCACCATCTGCACCTGTCTTAACCGTTGCGATTAAATTACCGTTATCATCATACAATTTAACCGTTGCACCTTCCACCGGATTACCATCATTATCCAAGATGATTCCGGAAACAACCGTTGTATTCGTTAAATGAATGTCTGTCACTTTATGATTATCCCAAGAATCATTTGTTGCCACTTGAACACTACCCTTTAGGTTTTCTTTTTCTGCAACAATGTCATAGTTACTATTTGCCGTTAATACAAATTGATATTTACCATTTTCATCTGTCCAAGATTGAACAAGAACAGTACCGTTTTCATCGTAAAGAAATATTTTTGAATTGGCCTCAGGTAGGCCGTCAATATCAAATACGGTACCCTGAACTGTAGCCATAGGAAGTAGAACCAAATTCAAATAATTATCTCCATCCCAGTTTTCATCTATTACAATATTCTCTTTAGCACCTAATCCATTAATGCTCGCAACAAGCTGATAATTTCCCGGTGGCACTGTGAACGCATAAAACCCATTGCTATCTGTCTTTATTTGACCTATTTCAACACCCTTGTTGTTAAGTAATTTGACCAAAGCTCCTGGTATCGGTTTACCTGTGGAATCAGAAACTACCCCTTGCACCAATTCTGTCGGTACCATAGTAATATTAGAATCCTGATTAGTATCCCATGTATCATCCGTCAATACTTTTATTTCTCCTTGAAAACCTTTAATTCTTGCAACAACGGTATATTTTTTATCCTCATCCAGTGCCAATTGATATCTTCCCTCATTATCTGTAGCGGTTTGAACTAAATAATTCCCGCTATCATCTAATAAGTTTACTATTGCACTCGTAACTATTTCACCAGCCTCATCCAACACAAAACCTTGTACAGTTGGAGCTGGCATTAAGGTTAAATCAAGAGGATCCTTGCTATTCCAATCTGGACCTAGTGTGATTTGCTTTTTTGCGACATGTCCATTCGTGGTAGCAATTAAATGATAAGTTTCATTCGAATCAAGATCAAAAAAGTACTTCCCATTTTTATCAGTCTTGAGTTGCTGAATTTCATGTCCATCTATACCTAACAACTTAACTAATGCATTTGACGCTACCGAACCATCTTCATTTCTTACCACCCCCTGCACATATGAATCGTCTAGCTTCAATTTAAACCTAAACATGTCATCGTCACCAAATCCACCATGAAATCTATTCGAGACTACAAATCCCTCATCGGTATTGTTTTCATTCAGTAATAAACCAATATCATCAGATTCGGAATTGAGAGGTTTTGGAAGAATTTCTCTTTTACTCGCCTCAGAACTGTCAACCAAAACTTTGAATAAATCCAAGCCACCAAAACCTATGTGCCCATTAGAAGAGAAATACAAACAACTATCCTTGAATAAATAAGGGTACAGTTCATCTCCAGGGGTATTAACCTGGTCTCCCAAGTTAATGGGCTCATCCCAATTGCCATTTGGCAATTTTTTAGTGTAATACAAATCAGAACCACCATATCCATGTGGGCGATTAGACGAAAAATACATCCTATTTCCGTCTGCAGATAAGGTTGGATGTCCCGAACCGTCTTCGTCATGCAGTTTCTTGATCTTTACTTTTTTTACATCAACCAGCTTTTTATTGACAGTATCAAACTTGGCTTTAAAAAGACGGGGATGACTCCGTGCTTGAGGATTCCACTTATTTAATAAATCAATTTTAGTAAAGTAAATTTCACCAGTAATTTCATCAATATCAAAATCACCTATATGAAAATGATCATCTTCAGCCATTAATGTAGGAGAACCATGCATGTCACCCGTAATAGGAACATAATACAACTCTGCCAAAGGCCGTTCTGCTGAGCCATATTCTAATGCATCAATATCTAAGCTATCATTTCCATAATCTATATGTGGTCTTTTATTGCTTTCATCAAATTTGACCTCATCACAATAAATAAACCCATCTTTAAAGTAACGAGGACAAAATTCCGATAGACCACTATTAATAGCAGTTAGATTAATCAACTCTAATCGTTCAGGGGCAAGGTACTGGCTTTCCTGAAATTCGAGTTCTTCTAAATTTAAGTTGTTAAAAAAATCAAGTGAGTCCAACTTTTGATAACGCAGAAACCAAACCCTTGCCTCGTCAAATCTTCCAATATTTTTTAAGCATATCCCATAAAAATGGTAATTAATTGGACTTATTCCTTCCGTTGAAATAACG
>JACKZZ010017511.1_pt1 | contig 24444 bp, 8 predicted proteins | sample 8027871 | NCBI WGS metagenome assembly JACKZZ01 (sample SAMN15724774, study PRJNA655200) | protist metagenome | isolation source: fluorescence activated cell sorting (FACS) single amplified genomes of... | place: USA: West Boothbay Harbor, Gulf of Maine | collected 2000-07-19 | reverse complement strand
TTCTAATTTAAAAAAATTAAATATTGATTTTTTTGGTGTCTCCGCACGAGCACTAACGCTACGACTTGGTACTCTACATCTCTCTTACGAACTCAATACGCAAAATATTATTTACTCTTATAAGCTGCTTGCCTCTTGCGAACTTCGTAAGAGACATACTCGTATTTATTTCAACACGAATAAAGATTTGCTTGAGTTTACACGAAACAAAAACACACAATTTACTTCGTGAAAAGAATCGCGAACGTCGGCACTTCTGGACCAGCCTAAATCATTTCCTTCTTTCCGCTGCAGTCTCTCTGCTCTTTCTTTTCAATGCTGACCATTTCGACAGCAACCGTTTTGTCTTCTGCAGCCCCTAGAAGGGCATGCCCGGTTTTCGTAGGGATGCCAAGACCCTTCATCCGATTCAAATGCTTTGGCATTTTTGAAATAAAGTAACTTTCCATAAGGGTCAAAACAGCAACAAGAAAAAATGAAAAGTGGTGATCGAGAGGAAACGCCAACCCATTCGTCGCGGACCACGCGAAGATTACTCCTCCAACGATAGGACCAACGCTCTTGAAAACACTCGCAACACTCATTGCCAAACCATTTGCTGCCCCGCGCTTATCACCATCGCAAGAATTGTTAATCAGCAAGAAACTGCACGTGAACATGGTCATGTCTAAGACGATTTGAACCGATCTCAGCACAGCGGAGAGCACAAAACTGATTTCAGTGTGGTGCGACAGTAACGCAAGAAAAGGCATCGCCACAATCAACGGGAAAAGCAGGATCCCAGAGCGACTCCACAATTGAACAGGGAGGACTTTCTTTGCAATCTTTGGAAACAAAAACGATTGATACAACAGTAAGACCAAGCCAGTGATTGATTGTATTGATCCGATAGCGGCTAAACCAAACTCCATGCCCCCCGACTCTTTTGTAGCGAGAAGCCAGAGCGGGAAAATTTCATACACGTAAATGGAAAACATAGAGTGTATCGAATACCATAATACGGCCACACGGACGGCAGGCTGCTGTATTAGCGCCAGGCTTTCCCGGAGCAGAGGCAACATCTGCCGAAATAATGGAACTTCTTTCTCTTTGGCAAATACGGACTGATCTGTTCCGTCCAACGGCCTTTGCAACGGCGCCTGTTTCTTTACCAGAGTTTCCTCTAGGCAAAAGAAGCACAGGACCATTGACACGAACGCCAAAAAGGCCCCGGCCAGGTTCGGCAAAAAGTAAGGGTATTGCTGGAAAAATTCGACATCGAACATGCTTCCAGGGTACTGGTTGGCCGGGTCCGAAAGCCATCCACCAATTGCAGGGCCCAGAAGCGATGCCACCGAGACGCCGGCGCTTAGTATGCTCATCGATAAGGCCTGGTGGTCCCTCCGATCTCGGTTCACAATTTCACTGGCAACAGTTTTGGACGTTCCGACCAAGCCGTTGAATATTCCCAGAAGTATTCGAGATGCAAGCGCGACTTCGAACGTCTGCGCAAGGCCAAACATAATTTGAAACACAATCATCGCAAAGCAGCCTATCATCATGACCAATTTTCGGCCCTTGATGTCGGCAATTATTCCCCATAGAAGTGACGTGGACGCACGGCCAATCATGAACCCAGCACCCAAGTACCCAGCATAATACCCGGCCTCGTCTTTTGTCTTCGCTTTCCCCAACCATACCACCATATATCCCGCGTACGGAAAACACTGAAACAATGCAAATGCATTTGTAGAAATAATCATCGCATTGCTCAACACCATTAGCCAGGGGAAAATATTTCTGTCCCGCGGTTGCTTCGAAACGGTACTTGCCATTTTCAAACCGCAAGCCACTGCTATAGACTCTACCTTACCGGCCCACACCCTTCGCTTGACAACGTTTTCCCAACACAATGGAAACAAACCGCGGGGTGCCGACGTAAAACTTATGGAAGGGGAAAATAGGTGAATTATTTATGATTTCTGTGCTTTTGGCTTCTTTTCTGTACTTAATTTGTCTTCGTTGCGTACATGTTTCTCCCCTCATATTTTCTAGGTTTCCAATTTTCTGGTGATGGTGATGGTGATGGGGGATCGCGTCGATATTTTATTATCTCTATTTTTTATGTGTTGCGCGTGGTGTTCTTCATTTTTTCATCAATCAAATAATAATCAATCATCAATCACAATAATACTTTTTAAAATACTACTTGGTACCGTATGTGAGAATCGGAAAGTTCGAGTTCACGGATGCTGGAAAGTTCGAGGAAGTCTCGGAACGACTTTGGACGAGGTTTGTGCGTGAAGGAATTCGCAGGACAAGAACCTGCGAACTTCTGAGACACGTCAGATTTTAGTGACAAAGTTCTAGCATGTACAGAGCAGGCGAAATGCGAAGGATGGAGGACGAGCTGGAAAGTAAGTCCGACAACAGGCTTGTAGCATGAAGAGCTGAAGTCTTCCGAAACATCAAGATAAAAATCATGATGAGAGAGGAAGAACTTGGAAGTTCGCTACAAGGTTTGCTTTGAACGTCTAGTACCGATCGAGCGTTCCCGAAATGTCGGGAATGTCGGAGAGAGAGTTTCTAGAGTTCAAATCTCTTAAGTTATATACTTTTCTTTGCTACAGTTGTATTCTATACTTATACGACTTTACAGACAATCACATTGGGGGCCGAAACAAATTTCGACTTTCTTTTTCTCAAAACTCATTAGCAATCGTTGCCATCTCTGAGCGGCGACGATGTCAGACGGGTTGACTCATGATGAGCAGACTCTTGAAGACGGGGAGATACCACCAACTCCCGGGACAGCAGCGGCAGTGGATGCGCTGTTACATGTTCAAAATGCAGCGGCTGGTCAAGAAGGTAACGGGAATCATGAACCCGGAACTGGAAATGGCGCAGCGCTGGCAGTGGCTGGAGGACAAGGTGATGAGTCCAGGAACTCAACACCGGTAGGTCCCACGCTAAGTACGGGGGTAACAGGAACAACCCCAGCGTCGGTGGTGGAAGAACGACCATTATTGTCGACACACCACACGTATGCGAACACGTTGTTTCAATCGCAAGGAGGAACTCGTGTGCCCATCTACAGTCCGAACTTTGCATCTGGACTGGGGGCAGGGGCGACCCAACCACGGGGTGCGATACCAGCACCTATGCAAGGCATCAGATTTCGGAACCAAGAAATTGCAGCCTCTGAAATCTTGAAGGCAAACGGCTTTGGGTACGATGCAAGACGGGGAGGATGGTTTATGTCCACCCAACGCCCATCTGCGTTTGGGGGAGGGTCTGGAAACCCGTCGCCTCTGACGTCAGGAGGCAGTTTTCCTTCTCCGCCGATAGTACCTCGTTATGGTTTCACTCAGACCTCTCAAGCTCAGGCACCGGTTGACACGATATTTTCTGAGAGTCAAAAACGATTCGATACTGTCAATGGAGTAGCTTTGAGGGACGAAGAGAGAACAGCTACGGATAGACACAAAGCTTTCGCACGAATAACACAGAAATATACTTCGAGCGTGGATGTAAGACTTTGGGTTGAAATGTTCAAGAGGGTGAGCAAGCTTTCGGGGTTATCGAACAACCCGAAGCTGATTTTACAGACCCTTTTGGACAAGGTCAATGCGGAAACGAATGTTGGTCGGGGCGTGCATGCCAAATACGACACGCTACAGACCGAACGGTTTCAACAGCGACTGCGTACCAATGGACACGATCAGGGTGAGGCACTTGCCTTCTCGCTCGGAACTGAGGCGATGGAGAGCTACGTGAATCAGCTTCTGGATCATGTGATGGTTGCACGAGCAGCGAAGTTAAACGAAACGCATTTGGACGACAAGTGGCATGCGCTGAAGTTGAAACCAAGGCAGAGTTTACAAGGTTACTTCGCCAAGGTGGAAACCTTGTGTGTTCAAATTCGGGCGATCGGGGGGCATAAAACGCCAGAGGAGCAGATCAAGGCACTTCTGAATGGTTTGCCCCAATCCACGAAAGCGAGGTCGGGAGATTTTCAGGTTTCATTGCCTGGGGAAGCAAGAAAGGAGATTGAGCGGGCAAAGAACGCGCACTCCCAGGAATATCTTGCTGGGCCTCTCGCTTACGTACAGCGGTTTCTACAAAACCAGGTCACGAACTTTAAGCTAAAGTTGAGGATTTCCGAAGATGACTCTGACGATGAATCTGAGGAGGAGGAACCGGAAACGAAAGTTCGTTGGACGAACACTGATTCGAAGAAAGTTCTAGGAGACAGGAAAACTCTAAAGGACGAGACGGCTTTGAAGAAATTGGCGGATAAGATTCCTCAGGGACAGTTGCATGTGCGACCGTGCTACTTGTGCACGAAGTTGATACCTGGACGAGCAAAATTCGGCGCGAATCATTCCGCAGGCGAGTGCTGGCAAAATCCAAATAGTGCCCATTTTGAGCCAAAAGTGGGAGTGGATCGGCATGGAAAAGAGCGCAAGTCCAGGAGAAAACAGAAAGAAAAGCGTAAAGAAAGGGAATCGAAAAAGGGCGATGAGCCTGATTCGAAACGCCAAGCGGGTGGAGAGGACAAGGCGGTCCGATTTACCAAAACGGAATGGGAAGCCCAGGCGAAGGAAGCGGCGGAAAAAAAGGCTGCTGAATTCTCTGAGAGCATGAAAGCCTGGACGCAAAATTCCGACAATATGATCGTTCCCAAGCACGAGTATGAACAACTCCAGGCAATGCGACGGACGATTCTTTCACAGGACGCGCAGAAGACTTCCTCCACCTCCGGGACGTATGGAATCGATAACTGGAATTCTTTGTCCAAGTCTGCCTGAAATGTTCGGCGTACTTGCCACAGGGAAAGGGGAAAGAAGAGTCGAGCGATTACCTCTAACGTCGTGCTGGGAAGTACGCCTGGATGTGTTGATACGGGTGCAGAGGTCTGTTTGACCAACAGAAAGGCACTATCTTCGTCGGTCGTTAAAATTTTAAAAACGCGAGATTGTCGTGTACCGTTACAGTCGATCAAGGGAGACACTTGTGCGGTCGCAGAGCATGATCACTTTCTCGAAATCACGGATGATGACGGGAATACAAGAAGTGATTGGTTTCTAGAAGTAGAAATGACGGCGCAAGATCTTTTATTTGGGGAAACTTTTATCCAAGGAGAAAGTCTGCAGTTTGATGGACGAACAGGAGCCATAACATCGTGGGACTGGCGAGGACGACCATTCCGTTTTAGGATGAAAGGGTCGGGTCGAGAACATGATAAGACAGTTCGGAAGTTAGGAATTCAATTCCCAAGAATAGCGCGTCTGCGAAAAACAGTGCGGCTTAGGGATGGTTGGAATTATATCTCGCAGAAAGAGCTGGGGGTAAACCTAAACCAGAAGACGATCATAACGGAAGACAGGGGGTTGGCGATTAGGCAGAAAGGCCTGTACATCCCAAATCAAACTTTCAAGGATGAGGAAACGCCGGTAAATATTTTCTCGCTTGGGGATTGCGACTTGGACAGGGACTTGCTGGTTGGAAGGGTTGTACCGACAACCTCTCTTTACGGACAGTCAGAAGGAATTCCGGCGGAAATCTTAATGGAAGATATCCGGAACTGGTTCCAAGAGATCGTGGACGAGGAATCCGTGAAGATCAGACGCGCAAACATGGTTGATGAGGATGAAGACCCGCCAGTATCGACTAGTGACAAACCTTCTGGGGAAATGCCTGAACCGGAATGGAAGAAACTCATTGGCAGGGATTGCACGAGCGATCCGCAGTACCGGGAGGTATCCGATGATGAATGGCAAAAGATCCGCAATGATCTCAAACTAGACTCAAACGAAGTATTGCAGAAGGAGATGTCAGCGGAGCAACGCGAGCGGGCAGAGGACATGTTGCGACGACTAGCACATGTTTTTGACACGCGGGTGACGCCGATAGATCCAGAGGTAGGGCAACATGAAATTCCGCTGAAGGAAGGGGCGAAACCAGTGTCATCGCTGCAATACCATTTACGACCTGAGCACAAAGAGGCGGTTAGGAAGTTCATCAGTGAAATGCTGCAGCAGGGGTTGATAAAACCGTGTAGCAGTCCATGGAACTCTCCGCTGTTGGTGACACCAAAGGCTGATGGTTCACCACGAATTTGTTTTGACGCACGGAAATTGAATGCACAGACGATCAAGGACCAATATCCAGTGTCGAATGCAACACAATGTCTACGACGGCTGCGAGGAAGTTCACTATTTTCGACTGGGGACATGTTGAGTGGTTTCTGGCAGATACCGCTTCGGGTGTCTGACCAGATAAAGACGGCTTTTGCGACAGAGGATGGGCAATTCTGTTTTACTGTGATGCCTTTTGGTTTGGCAAATGCGTCGAACTGCTTTTGTAGGGTCATGAGCGACATTGTAGGTGCACTCAAACATTTGTTTGTCGTTTTATATATCGACGACTTTTTGGTCAACTATCGGGAAGAAGTTGATGCGCAAGAAGGAAGGGACGAATTCGATGTTCACATCGACCAGGTTGAGGCGATGCTGCAGAAATTGAGCATAGCAGGGATGTCTCTGAAGGCCAAGAAAGTAAACTTATTCCAGCGTCGAGCAGCGTTCCTAGGACACATAGTCGATAAGGAAGGCATCCATATGGACCCGAAGAAAATTGAAGCGATCATGGAAGCACCGCTTCCGCGAAACAAGAAGGGTGTCAGAGCTTGGGTAGGAGTCGTAAATTATTACCGACATTTTGTGAAGGATCTGGCGAAAGAGATGAAGCCACTTTACAATTTATTGAAAGATACAATGCCAAATCGTGTGAAAATAAAACCAGGGGACAAAGCGGACAAGGCGATCAAGAAAATAAAGGATTATCTCACGAAGAATGGGGCTGTCTTGAGACACCCAGACTTTGGAAAAGATTTTGAAATCCAATGCGATGCTAGCATTTATGGACTTGGAGCAACGCTGGTTCAGTATGAGGACGCGAAGGCAGAGGATGGTACACCGATCTTAGACAAGGATGGAAACCCGCTACGAATAGAACGCGTCATAGAATATGCAAGTCGATCGTTGAGTCCCGCGGAGTCTCGTTATGAGGCAAGGGAATTGGAAACGTTGGCACTTCTTTTTGCATGTAGAAAATGGCACGGTTACCTGGGACGGACGTTTACGGCGGTGGTGGACCACAAAAACTTGTTACGACTGCAAGAGTATGTCAAACACAATAAGCGACTAGCACGTTGGGCGGTGGCTTTGAGTGAATACGATATAGAACTCAAATACCGAAAGGGCAGCGAGCATATTCCACCAGACTTTTTGAGTAGGATACCAATGTGGTCGCAACCACGGGAAGGGGATCCGATTATTCGCTTGGTGTCAAAACAACACCTTGGAAAAGTTGATCTGGAGGACGCTATTGTTGAGGAACATAGAAAAGGCAAAGGGAGACGAAAGGTTTTTCTCAAGATCAAAGAGGTTATGGACATAACCATTGAAACGATCAGAGATGCTCAAGATCAAGATCCGGCTTGGAAAGCGATCAAGGACGACCTGCAACGACCTGAGGAAAAACGACAGTACCATTATACCCATCTCTACAAAATGGGCGAAGGAAAATATGAAGGCGTTCTCCTTTTTAACGGGGTCGTGGCGAAAGGTGAAGTGGACGCGGATCCGGAGATAGCGAAGCTGAATAATCGACTGGTGGTGCCAGCACAGCTTCGAGCGTCGATATTATGGACTCATCACGATCATGTGATGTCGGGACATCAGAATTATCGAGCAATGTACGAAGGAATGGCAAGAAACTACTTTTGGCCAGCAATGCAGGCAGATATCAAATTATACTGTCGATCTTGCAGTAGTTGCGCAAAGGCAAAATTTACGAAAAATGTTTCTCGACACGATCGTTTGCGCAGCGTCATAAACCGGGTGCCTTTTAGCGTCGTTTTTGTAGACCATGTAGAAATTCCGGCAGAGAATCAGTGGGGTTTCACCCATATACTTACGGCAATGTGCGGATTTTCTAAGTTCCTGGTTGCAGAACCTGTACAAAGTACAGATAGCAAGACATCGGCGCAAGTTTTCTTTAATCGAGTTGTATGTTGCTTAGGACGAATCCCTGACGTCGTGATAAGTGACAATGGTTTTATGTCGGCGGAATGGCGGGAATTTTGTGTACAGATCGGGGCAAGACCCTCGGTAACGGTACCGTATAATCCTAGAGCGAATCAAGTGGAACGTCCGCATCGGTTTCTCAAATCGTTGATGAGAATAAATGCGGAGGCCATGAATCAATCGACTTGGCCGCAAATGATCCAGATCGAGGTCAGGGCGTTCAATATGATTCGAGGAGAAGACAAGCTGAGCCCGTTTGAGGTGCTCATGGGTTTTCAACCCGACTTGCCGATTGAAAAAATTTTATTCCCAACGCCGCAATCTTTACTCGACATGCAAAGGAAGGAGTATCACGGATACTTTATGGAAAATCTACAGAAGAACCATATAAGACAACGTTATGACAGTCTGGAGAAGGCCGATAAAAGGGTGATGGACGCCATTCGCGATCCAAAAAGACACGGGCCTCGCTTCAAAGTTGGTGATTGGGTTCTTGTAGAACAGGCGCGGTATGGAATTAGGAAAAAGAAAACCGCAACGAAATTATTTTACCAGTGTCATGGACCGCACCGTATAAAGGCAAAGAGACCTGGTATCGATATCTATGAGATTCAAATAGGTGATACGAACTGGACGAAAGAAGTTCCAGGGGTAAGATTGAGATTCGTGCCATCGGAAGTACATGTCCGACCGAAGGGTGTACTGGCATGGGCAGTTGACGAAGCAAACCATATGGCGGCGTGCCATAGTATCGGGGATATGGTTGTTTTCAAACCGCCAACGAACTCAGCGTACGCGAAATTGAACGTACAGATCGCGGAGATTGTAGCCATTGAGGCTAAGGGCAAACACGAAACGGTCAAGGTACATTTGTACAGCCCAGACAGCGATAGAGGCGTCAATGACAAGCATGCACACAAACGGCCATGGTATCCATTGGTTAAGACTGGACCGAATGGGTACGAGATGCAGAAGGAAAAACCGAAGAACCTAACGCGGGGTGTCATGCAATCACGGATGATCAAGGAACTAAAGGTAGAGGATATCCTACCGATTCCTCCATTGACAATGGAGGCTGGCAATGTAATTAGTTTAGAAGATCAAAAGCGAATTAGGAGTACAGTGAATCAGGGAGAGCCGCAAAACCTGCAAGTAACTGGAAAGAAACGGAAATATGTCGATCGAAACCCAAGGAAGTACTGGTACGTTAGGCAAGTCGGTGTAACTGACTTTGCAAAAACGGGGGTGAATAAAGACGACAAGAAAATTACGATACAACGATCACCGGAGGGTATACTCAGGCAAGCACTGAAGGATGCTTATAGGCATGACCCGAAGAGATGGATCGAACAAATCCAGAGTTGGCAACTCGATGAGTGGCGAACTAGACAGACTGCAAGGCGTACGTGAAAGACGCAAGGATGCAGGAAAAGAGAACTTGAACACGGAGCTGACGAGCGAAGTGAGAGAAGTTTTGAAACAGGTATACAGAGGGAAAGGAGACTTGAAAAGGTGGGAGTCATGACCCACACGAGTAAAGGGAACTTTTCTGAAGGAGAGAAAAAGATTTGCGTGGCTGCACGAAATTTTACAAATTTAGTAACGAACATTTGGTGACAGACGAACGAGAACCGACAGTGATTTACGGGATCGGAACGAGTTGAGGAATTAGGTGTAGAGGTTAGTAGGTTGTTAACCACCTTCTTCTTTCTTCAAGGGGTAAGCGTTTGTTAGTGCGAATTTTAGATGATCTGAAACAGGGCCAAGAAGGCACTGGGGAGGACGATTATCGACATTGAGGTAGGCGGATATGAGTCGTGCTTGAGCACCACTTAGGTAAGGGCCATACTCCTGCAAGGCGAGAGCCACGCGGGGACGCAGTATGTCACGACGAAGGGCGTAGCTTTTAGCGACGTCACTCGGCCTCAGACCGCCGAACCTTTTTTCTTTTTTTTGTTAGCGATTTTACGGCTACGACGACGACGATTTTGCAAGTACAACGAATTTAGGATGAGTACGGACATGTTTTCCAAGAAAGGGGGGAATGTGAGAATCGGAAAGTTCGAGTTCACGGATGCTGGAAAGTTCGAGGAAGTCTCGGAACGACTTTGGACGAGGTTTGTGCGTGAAGGAATTCGCAGGACAAGAACCTGCGAACTTCTGAGACACGTCAGATTTTAGTGACAAAGTTCTAGCATGTACAGAGCAGGCGAAATGCGAAGGATGGAGGACGAGCTGGAAAGTAAGTCCGACAACAGGCTTGTAGCATGAAGAGCTGAAGTCTTCCGAAACATCAAGATAAAAATCATGATGAGAGAGGAAGAACTTGGAAGTTCGCTACAAGGTTTGCTTTGAACGTCTAGTACCGATCGAGCGTTCCCGAAATGTCGGGAATGTCGGAGAGAGAGTTTCTAGAGTTCAAATCTCTTAAGTTATATACTTTTCTTTGCTACAGTTGTATTCTATACTTATACGACTTTACAGACAATCACACGTACTGGTACCGTACTGGTATTATACCAGGTACGTACCGGTACTGCTGGGGGGCGCGGTTGATTTTTATTTTTTTTTGGTGGTGGTCTCATATTTGTATTAATCTGTAGTCTACATTGTCGTCGTAGTAGTCTAATATTTAATAGAACGGACTAATAATAAAGGAATGTGAGATTTAAATATAATTATATAATAATAAGGAGGTATTTTCTCAATGTTATTATTTGTACCTGTTACGTAGGGTAAACCAAGTTTTACCAGGTGATAATACGGGTACCGTACCTTACCTGGTACCGGTACCTGGTTACGGGTTGGTCGGTAGGTAGGTATGGGTACCCACGTGGCTTTCAAACTGATAGGATGTGTTAAAAAAATGGTTTTGGAGTTATTAACTAAACAACTAATAAACTATAATGACCCAACACATACAAATTCAATATAGACGACTACTTACACGTCTCCTTGTTCGCCGTCCCCTATGTCATCGTCGTAAAGTGACATAAAGAGTTCACTGTCCACACTTCTTCTCCGAGCATAATAAACGTGGATCAAGAAAGACAAAAACAGACCAACCATCAAAACCATTATCGCGGTGTGGATGTTTTCTATTTCTTGCAACACAGATTCCGCCGTCTTCTCAGCCTGCTCCGCGCGTTCGGAGAGCACTCGAAGTTGCTCCTTGTTTTCCAGATTTTTCTGGTGCAGCGACGATAGGATGACATTGTAGCCCACTATGGTGTCCGTTAAGTGGTGCCTCAGCTGAAACTCATCCTCGGACACTGACTTTAACTTTGCCGTCAACGTAGTAAATATGTTCTCGATTTTAGCACCAGACCGGGGCAGGTCGATCTTTTTCTTGTCGGACGATGGGGGGGGCCTTGGCAGAATCCCCTCAAACATTTTCAGTCGTTCGGACATGGACAACTTCTCCTTATTTTTCAGTGTATTTACGGAGCCAGAGTTCGAGGAGGCAGCCCCTTTATATTTACTGGAGGCCCTCGAAGGCTTCCCCCCTGCTGCTTTGTCCTTCTTCTGTGGTTTGGAACCAGAAGTTGACGTCGGCGGAGAGGGTGCACTCGCTGCCCCCGCCCCGTTTGCCCCGTTCGGGCCATTCGCAGACGACGTGTTTCTTCCTTGCTTTTGCTTCTCCTCTACGTCAGAAATGGTGATATTGGGTAAATTCACAGACATATTGCGAGGGACGCTGGATCGTAACTTGCCCGTGTCCATTTTTGCCGCCGCCTTCGCGGTGTCTTCAGCGGCAGCCTTCGGTACATCGGTGCTGTCCCCGACCGACCCCATTTCTATTGCAGCAGTAGTTTTTGCATGTTCAAGTCCTTTCGCTTGCTTCAGTTCACGGGGAGAATTCGCCGCCACGGTTTTCGATGCCGGTTTATCGTGCTCGCCAATCGAAGGTGCCCCTTTTGCGATGCTGCTGCCTTCTTCCAGGCCTTTCGGTTGAGGAACGTTCTTGATTTGGTCTAAATTGGCACCGGCGCCACCATCGTTCGACGGCGGCGCCGTCTGCTTTTTGCTAGCAGGGGGGCTTCCGTCCCCGGCCTCAGCGCCCGCGCGCTGCTCCACACCACGCGAATTATCTACAGGGACGTGTTTATTTACACTTGCGGATGGTTGGTCCTCGCCCTTCTCCTGAGCCGGCTTGCTGGGGATGGCGGGGGTTTCCTCCGTTGCGCCAGCGCCCGAGTCTTGTGATTCCCTATCTTCTTGGCTCCCTTCGCTCTCTGAGTGCGCAAATGCTTGGCCCTCTTCCGCCTGAGTGCTCTCGTCGATGCACTTGTCCAGTTCTCCATCAGGGTTTAATTCCATGGTTACCGGGTCGCCGCCGGCAAGGTCCATTTCCATTCCTTCACCGGTCGGCGATTTTGCTTCTCGAAGCTCTCCGTCGGCTTCGCTCCCCTCCCCGTCCTCGGAGGCGCCACCTGCCGCTTCCGCCGCCGCTTCCGCCGCCGCCACCTTTTCTTCCATTTCTTTCAAGGCTTGCTGTTTGTTGTCCTTGAGGGCCTGCTGCTTTTGTTCGTCCGTGATACGATCTTCCGCAAGTTCCAAGGGCTGCCCGGTCGATGCCCCCTCTCCGTGAGATGAACGTTCGGGGTGGCCTTGGACTTGGGCGTCGGCATGGTCTGCAACTTCGCTGCTCACTGATTTCGCTTGCTTTCCACCCCCGTCGTCGTACTCGGACCCGCCCATCGGAGAGTTTGGTTTGGTTGACTCCTGGCCTAGGGGTTTCTCCTGCTCCCCCCCGATCAGGTCGGCCTCGTCCAACGTTTTCTGCATGGCGTCCATCATGCTTTCCCCGTTAACCTTGATGTTTGTCAATGTACAATAAAATTCGTCGCCGTGGTGGGAGCGAAATCTAAACTTCAAAAATTGAACCCATGCTGGGCGAGGCAGCTTGAACGCTTGCATGTTATTGTCGTTCTCGACGTGAATTTCCCCCATCAGCATCCATTGCTTAGTTGGGTACTTTGCGCTGCCAAGGACTTGCACGTCCGTTAGGGTCCCGCTGTACGCTTCGTTGTTGTGCAGGGACACGGTGTCGACGAGTGCGTCTTGGCCTAAACTGATGGTGATGTACTTTTTTCGGGTCGCGCACGGGACCAGTGCATACTCGTTGCTGTCGTCGTTCAGAACGTGCCCGACGTACTTAAAAACGTCCGTAGAGTCCAACACGATGGACCCCGAAGACTTGCTCGCGTAATTCACTCGCGTGTCGTCGGGCGTTTCAATTGGGGTTGAACTAAGAACAGGGGGGACCACCTTTACCGGGGGCGTTTGCTGCTGTGGCGGTTGGTGGGACGCACTAGCGTTAGTTTCGGCCGCCTTCGCCGTGGCAATGGGCTTGGCACGCGCATCCCCGGCGTCCTTTTCTTCCTCGCCCGACACGTTCCGGTCCGCCGCCCTGCCCTCCTCGCCCACGCCTGGGGCCTGGAGCTCCCCTCGTTTCTCCACCTCTTCCCCGCTATAGTTCTTCTTCGTCCCTAAGTTGTCGTCTTCGGTGGGCTCCGAGGGCTTTATGGCCATGTCGACGGCCACAGCCGTGTCCAGCAACGTCTTCTCGACGTTCGCGTTTCCTATAATTTGAACCTCCTCCGCGTTCGGCGAGGCCGCAGCCGCACCACCGCTTGCCCCCCCGACGGCGTCAGCGAACGCTGTTTGAAAGCCTGGTACAAAAACGAGGGCAAAAATGTGCATAAGCATGACTGCAAAAATGGCAAAAAACTTAACTGTTTTGGCATGACGGCACCCCCGCGAGGGGTGCAATCGCGCCTTGGTGCGCAACATGAATGCCACGGGACCGGGTCGAACGACCAACAAACTGTGCCGCAGGAAGGGCCCAAAGTGCGTGGGCTGCTTTTCACCAGACGGAGTTCCAACGAGTCAGTCCTTTCACTATCCAAAACACAGTAGAAAGACGGAAAGAATGAAACAACAAGCAAGAAGAAAGACCGAAAGAATGATACAACAAACAAGTAAAAGACCGAAATAATTATACAAGATGCAAGCTAAGCTTGTTTTCCCTTACAACTTTAAACTCTAAATGGATTGACAAATTTCAAATAAATCCCATGCCCAACTACCCTTGGTAACTACTTGGACTAATTATTATTTAATAATTATTTATTATTATAATTTTTATTCTATTGTTGTTGTTGATTTATTATTTTTATTAGTTGTACTTCTTCCTCCTACTGATTCGCTGATTCGCCTCCTTCCTTTCTCTTATGTACCTGTTAAAATTATTTATATTAATAATAATACGAATTGGTCGTTATAAAAGGAACGAGGAGAATACGAGGAATACGCAGGCAGCAGCAGCAGCAATAAAAAAAAAATTAAAAAAAGAAGAAAAAATTACAGTATTTTATTTTTAATACATGTACGTATTAATAGTAATTAATAATTTATAATTAAAAAAATTAAAAAAAGTGGAAGAAATGTCTGATAGACTACGAACCGTACGTATATTATAATAGGTAAGGGATAGTAAGGGAATAATAAAACATACCCATCCATCATTCTTCTTTCTTCGAGAGTTGTTCTTCTTCTTCGTAGTCCTACGAGGTATAATACAATGTATAAATAAAAAATATACTGAGTGGGTCGGTGGTGCGCCTTGAATGGCTATTCCTCGTAGCCGAGAATGGAGAAAAAAAAATGAAAACTGTGGCAACAACAATGGAAACGAAATTTTATTAATTGCAATGACCTTGTTAGTCCAGTTAGACGAAAACCTACATCTAATATTATACTACTCCTGGCGGTGAGCTGTACAAGAAAAAAAAGAAACCCTCTTCTTCTTCTTTCTCTCGTTCCATATAATAATAATTCCGGTAACTGCGTGCATGCATGACCGTCCTCACGTGCTACTATTAATAGTCGTCGTCTAGCAATCTTTCGAATTGTAAAGTAATTTTATTATTTGCCACGTTTGAAGAACGAAAACCAGTTCAACGTAGGGCAATTTGAGACGTCTTCAATTCTCGTTTCCTTGTTTGGTGACGTAGTCGTTGACGACAGTCGTCGACCATGAGCCGGGTGCGACCGGGGGCGTTGCGAAAGTTAACGTCGGCACTATTGAGGCAGAAAGTTAAGGAAGGAGGAGGGGGCCGAATAGTAACTGACTATGTTCAATCGTGTATTGATCGGGCAAACAAATACAACCCTACGCAAAACTCCTATATAACAATTTTTGAAAGCGAAGCCCTCGCGGCCGCTGGGAAAACGGACCGAAAATTCATGGACGAGTCCGACCTCCCGGAACTTCCACTCGACGGTGTTGCCGTCGCTGTCAAAGACAATTTTTGTATGGACGGACAACGGACAACGGCGGGTTCCAAGATGTTGGACAGTTTTGTGTCCCCGTACGACTCCACTGTTGTAAAAAAGCTGAAGGATTCAGGGGCCATAATCGTGGGAAAGACAAACATGGATGAGTTTGGGATGGGGTCTTACAACGTTCACTCGCACTTTGGGCCAGTACGGAATCCTCTAGACGAGAGAAGGTGTGCGGGTGGGAGCAGTGGAGGGAGCGCCGCGGCGGTAGCCGCAGAGACTTGCACGGCTGCTATCGGCTCGGATACGGGCGGGTCCATACGGCTCCCTGCCGCATATTGCGGAATAGTGGGGATTAAGCCAGGTTATGGGTACGTGTCGCGGTGGGGGCTGATTGCATACGCCAGCAGCCTTGATACCCCGGGGGTGCTGTCCCGAACTCTAAACGATGGCATGCGTGTCGTCGAATGCATCACAGGGTGGGACGAGTTAGATAGCACAGCACATCATGCTTACGAGACGGCAGACAACCAGGGCTGGAAGGCAAAAGTGGAAGATGTCATAACGGAAGCGTTCTATGACGTTGACGACGACAAAAAACAGTATCCCTTAAAAGGCATCACAATAGGAGTGCCCATCGAGTTCTACGTGAAGGAGCTGCCAGAGTTGACTGTGCACACGTGGAAAGTGGGCGTATCGCTTTTGGAATCATTGGGGGCGACTGTCAAGGAAGTCAGCATCCCAAGTGTCAAGCACGCTCTACCTTCGTATTACATAATTTCTTCGGCTGAAGCGGCCTCAAACTTATCGAAGTACGACGGCATCCGGTACGGGTTCCGCGAGGAAGAGCCGGATCCGGACAAGTACGTAAACACTCGTTCGGAAGGGTTCGGGGAAACGGTGAAACGGCGTATTTTAACTGGAAACTACGTTTTAAGCAACGATCAGCGCAAATTATATGAAAACGCGTGCGATATAAGAGATGTTATTGTAGAAGAGTTTGACAGCGCATTTGAAGCCGTAGATGTTTTGCTGGCGCCTACCACCACAAATGTTGCACCTTTGGTCGAAGACGCTGAAAGCCGAGAGTCAGTTGCGGAATTCGTTGACGATGTACTGACAGTCCCGGCGAGTTTGGCACGGTTGCCGTCCCTCTGTATCCCTGTTTCGGGGGGCAGCTTTGATGTATCCAATTCGTCAGACGATGCGCATGATGGGGACAATGGCTCGTTGCTACAGTCACTTCAAATTATGGGGCCAAGAGTAAACGGTGAGTGCGCAGGTGGTTTCAGTGAAGACCATATTGTTGTAGCACATGCACTAGAACGATTCTCGACGGCTTGGGCGGACGAAAAGTTTGAATTCAAATGACTGATGAAACAGAAAACTATGATATGGATACGCCGTGTGTGAGAGAGAGAGTTCGTGGTAAACTTACGAGGTATGTGTCACGTTTGGAGTGTCCGTACTAGCGTAGTGAAAAGGTTTTTTAAAACATACCAGTACGAGCGAGTGGATATTTAATTAATAGGCTATTATAAGTACATTTATTAGTATACTATACTATGATTCCATTATTTTTTCACGGGAAACGTCGACGAGAGCAAGGATGCAAGTATCTTTGGCGCGGAATTGAAAAATGACCAACGACTTTGTGTTAACTATTTCAAACGAAGAGATCTTTATGAAAAAAGGATAATTTTTACTATTTTAAACCGTCAAATGTCTTTTCAGATACACAAAACTGTGCGCCCAGGACTCATTTTTCCATATCCTAGAAAGAAATAAGTGATTGTTTTGGTGGCGTTTGGAACAAATCGTCCATTTCACATAAAATTGTCCCTAGGAACCACATTTCCAAGTCAATTGAAGGTAAACAATTTATAAACGTTCGTTGACGGTCGCGCATGGAAAGTGGGACGCTTCTGCAATCTAAACTTATGCAGATAATCATCCCTCTTGCTTTAATTTGTCATTATCATTAAAAGTACTTCCATACTTTGAAAATCGAGTCGGATTTTTTTTCGCGCCAAGGACACTGAACACTTTATTAAACAGGTGTCTACGATCGCATTTTACTTCAAGAAAAACAACGATGGTCGTGTTTTCTATTTTTTTTAAGAAAGTGGAAATTTGTTATTTTTTGTTGTAACTTTGTGTTGAAATACTTTTTATTCATATTTACAGCGAACAGAAATGTAAATATTTATAAAGATATCCTGTGTTCATATAAAATACTCATTGTAAAAACAACACATAAAAACAAAAAATTTGCAAAAGAACAATTGTTGTTGGTACTTTTTTTTTACTGCTGTGTATATCTGCTTTACATTTACCAAAATTTATATTTTGTTGTAACTTTTGTGTCAAAATATGTTTCCTTGATATTTAATTCAGAAGAGAAATGCTAATTTATTTTATTAGATGCTGTGTTAATACAAACGACCGATTGTAAACACAAAAACAGAAAAACAAACAAAATGCAAAGGAAGGATTGTTGTTGGAACACCTTCCCTCCTAATTTCCTTGATAGGAGTATTTTTAACTATCGTTTTTTATATACTTGAAAATCTATACCTATTCGATGATTAGTCTGCTCTTCTTAAAATAATCGTTCCAACGAACTTTCCATTCCCCACCAGGTGTTGGTTTCTCAAAGCTCGGCATATCTTGGTCGCTAAGAATCCCGAGGCCTTGCTGGATTACATCGGTGCAAAACCACTCGTTTAAATGTAAAAAACCCGGCAGCAACGGGACTTTATATTCGTCTTCTCCAGCCTCTCGGCCTTCCTTCGAGGCTTTCTTCGCGTCCGTACTGAAAGACTGTGCAATCTTGAACTTTCGCCCGTGGTATTTAAAAACGTCTATTCTTAGAGTGATTTGAAGCAATAGGCCATTCTCAATAGAAATATGCTCCGCTGCTTCCAGAGCTGCTTCGATTGGGTTCTGTAGCGCTTCGTCGTACTTTTTCGATCCTTCGCCGCTTAGAATGATGAAGTGAGCCAACATCTCAAGAACCATAAACGAAGGGGGTACACCCAGTGCTTGTTTAAGACGTTTGTGAAATTCGATCCCTTGCTCTCTCGTACAAGCATTGCAATCCTCCTGAAAGTAAAGTTCGAGCCACGTGAGAACAAGCCGGTGGCTTAGCCGTCCTAGGATTAACTCCAGAACTCTGCATTCATAGGGAGTAAACTGACTCTTTGTCTTTTCCGCGTAGTATACGAAAAAAGGAAAATCGCGAAAGTATTCACCCTGATCGCCTCCGCGTAATGCCGTCAACTGATGCAAGTCTTCCTGATTCTTTGACAGTGCATTCCCAAGCGTGTCGCATATCCACTCACCCCAAAACGTTTTGTAAACGTCCTCTTCCGTCACGTTGATCCCACCGCAACGTTCCGGTGGGCTCCCATGCACAGCGGCCACATCGATGGAATTGCTGGCCGATGCCATGCTGTGAAGAGTAGGAATGGAGCGCTTCCAGGCCATGGTTGAGTCCGGGTGGAACAGCTCGGGAGGCGGCACCCAAAACGAATCGTTCAAAATATCGTCCAGCCTCGTCGCTTGCATGTGCTCCCCGACCCGTTTCCTTTCGTACCATCTGGTGCACCCACTGGCCCACCATACTTTTAACGACACGGGGTGGTACACATACATGGACGCACGAACAGCGGTGGGCGGGGCTTCAGGGTCTTGGAATGGAGAGTTTGAAAAGAAGCACTCTGACATTGCCTGAAAGCCAGCACCCCCTTGGAGCATCCTGGCCGCCAAACGCTGGGTCATGCTTGTCTGGGGCGCAAAGCGGTACGGAAACCCAATCGTCACGGTTGCCAAATAGTTGGAGTTATCCATTCCAACAGCTGTGTAAAACAAGGAGTGGTCCAAACGCGGGTGGTGCGGTGCGACAAATCGTGGGGCGCACTCCGGGTGGTCGCCGGGCCCACTTGTCATGAAACGCCAGTGGTACTCTTTCCACGTCTCTTCTTTCTGTTCTTCATCATCCGTGCCTTCCATTATAACCACCCAACGAACAGGTGGGGCAGATGTGGGCGGGAAAACTCCATACGAATTGACGACACGGAATGGGCCAAAGGCGCGATAAAAATTTACCAGGTGGCCCAGGGCCCCTTTCAGGTGGGCCACCACTGGCCAGTCCATCCACGAGTTAGAACACCAGCTGTTGAACAAAAAGTAACCTGCGCCCCCGACTGCAAGAAAAACATGGAGCGCCGCAATAAACACATGTCTCCAACTGTCGACATGAAAATCGCTCTCTCCCCCAACTGCGGACACCACAGACGTATACAAATTATGAAGGGGATTGCCTACGTGCAGGTCGTTCCACGTCAACGCAGACCCTGTGTCCAATGTCTGAATGCTCATTGTAGCCGTCAAGATGTTGAAATACCCAAAGTTGCCCGTCAGCTGGATCCCGATCATCAATTTGACGAATGATATTCCGGCTATGGTCCGTAGGTACGAGTTGCTGAATAAGAGAAACGGCATAATAATCTCCACTACGAACATGATGACCAAAGAGAACTTGTGAAACCAGAGTGGCAAGTGGTACCCGAGCCAGCCAACTTTGGTGGGCATTGGCTGCCCGATCAAAAAGCCTTTGATGTAGCAGTGATGGCTACTGTTTGTTCCAATGAACTTTAGCTTTCCAAACCCCAGCATTAGCCGTGCAAGCAACCAGCGGAACAACCATTGGTGCAGCGGGTGGGGCAACGTATTCATTGATAAGGCACTATCGTTGGCACAGACGTCCGATGCGGTAAATAGTGTGGGAAGAGGGGCGAAAAATGCGCATAGAAAACCTGCCTCCAACAGAAACGCGTCCCAAGGAAACGTGAGCCCAACGCAATAGTTCAGAGACAAGTAAAACATCCATGCCAGCGAAAAAAACACTGGACTATAAGCCCCTCCGATCAACGCGAGAAGGGCGGACAAGAATCCTGCAAGAACAACCAGCCTCAGCGCCAAGTCGCTTGCTCCGGTAAGCCAAAATATGGTTGGTAGCTTTAAGTATCGTTTTGGGGCTGGCAAGTCCGCCCGAACCGCGTCCAAAAGTCGGTAGAAAGGCGTGACCCCATTCTTTCCTGCCAAGGGCAAGACTTGGAACGACAGTGAGCTGAACGATAAGCACATAACGAACGCAATGCCCCTGGCCAGCAAACCCCATACAAAAAGCCGATCTTGCTCTCCTAAAGCATAGTCTCCATTGTCCCCATAGAAGATTTTAAAAAGTATTTGGTACAGCATATTGCACCAGGGCTGCTCTTCACAAATCCAACTAGGTGTAGGGTATGTACTTACGTTCAAACCCGCCTTTTCCGACTTGAATTCAGTTAAAGAACGGAATTCTTTGCGATTTCGTATCTTTGTTTTACTTTTCACTTACCTACGATATGTTCTCCATGTTTTCATAAAATATACACAACAATATTATTCAACCATATTTTTTCTTTCTCCCACTCCACCACAGGCGATAATAAAAAAATAATATAATTATTATTATAAAAAATAGTTTTTTTTATTTCTTTTCTTCTTCTTTTCTTCTTCTTCTTTCTTCTTTTTTTTTTATTATTATAATATTAAAAAATACCGCCGTAATAATGGATCCAATGGCCATCATTCTTCTTCTCTAAATTTTTTGGGTTCGACTGATGATATTAGTAGTGTCTAATAATTTAAAATATGCTGAGAAGAACAACGGGAGGTGACCACCACCCATCATCATCAGCCCTAACATACATACATTGTGAACAACCAACTATAATAACAAAAAAATGTAATAGAAGAAGACGACTAATACAGTAAAATTATTTTTCAATAATAATAAAGTGTCTATGAATAATGGCATGAAGTATGAATCTCTTTTTATAACAAAAGAGCAGAACGAAAATGGTTGCTGTATTTTTGGGTAAAGTTTTGAAAAAGATTGTTTCAGAGAGTATACGTATGCGTAATAATTATTGATGCCTTTTCCTTTTTCTTAATTGTCGTGCGGTGTTATTGTGTTGCCCACCATGTCCTCGCAGTCTACCGTCAAACGGTTTACCCCGAAGAACTACAACATTGGCACACACCCGATAAAACTTGAAGTAAACAAATGGCTGCTCGGGTTGGCAAACAGCGCACTGCCAGATCAAACGCAAGTAAAAAATAAAAGGTGGGCGCTTGTATTGGAAACAAGCGACGCGCAGACGATAAGTTGCCTGCTCCAGTCGATTGATACGCTTGGCATTCCGGAAGACCATATCGTTGTCCCTAACCCGGACCCCGCGCAACTTGACGGTATTCACCGGCTTTTTCCGGGGGTAAAAACGGTCAATCTTACTTCCCACGAATTCCTTGAAGCTTTGAAAAACTCAAGGGTAGAATGTTTGAATAGTTCAGATTTTTCTTCGTTCGATTTTGTTTGGCTGGATTACTGTGGTACTTTTGCGAGCCGTGCCGGCCGAAAACGTCAGGGTGACATCCGCATTCTTTTTGAACAGGGGCTGTTATCCCCAAACAGCTTGCTGGTTACTACCCTTACAAAAAGGGGGGCATCAATATATTACAAAGATGAAATAGTAGATCAAATTATATCATACATGGCTCATGTTGCTGCGGAAACGAAACGAGTTGTGGAATGCACTGGTGTGGCAACGTATGCGATATCCGGGAAAATTTATACCGTTGCATTTCGAGTGGGAGCGCGTTCTGCGGAAACCAGAGGACAGAACGAACCACTTGTTGTAAAAACATTTTTGAATACGTCTGAAGAAAGTTCCAACGCACTCGAAAACAAACAAAAAAGGAAGCGTCAGGCAGGTAGCAATGAGTTAAAACTATACAGTAGGTGGAATCTTTTTGAGAACATCGACGAGGGCACTGTGTTGTGGAAAGTGACTTTGAACGTCTGCTCAAAATTTATGTCGAAGTGCATTGAGAGCAGCACTGGTACTACTGCATTAATTCTAGACAATAAACTGCTGCCAGCCTGTAGGACCCTTGTGGGAAAAAACTTTTGCGGGCCCATTTTTGTCTTATTTAGTGATCCTCGTACCGACTATCACATTGCAAAATATGTTTTAAAGTCTTGTAAATCGTCAAAGTCGCTGGGGTGCACAACACTTTTGAAGTCAACATGGCAGCATTTCGTGATGGGGCGTGCCCAGCCCGCGGAGTTGGGGGGATTGAATTTTGGCGAAATCCAGACCGTGTGGCTGGGTTACGAGGGTGTTTGTAGAACAACTCGCAGCCTACAAAACTGTCATACATGGCAAGACTTGCACTTTCTTCTCTCAAACGGGGCATTGTCCAACGGAGCGGAGTGCCATTTTGGATTGTTCTTCAAATACATTATGACTGGCCAGTGCTGGCAACATTCTGCTATTGACTGGACCGTTAGGGGGATAATTCGTGCGGCAAAGCAGTATGGAATTCAGATGGTTTGCACATACGCCTGTACATTTTCTGTAAATTCCCCTTATCTTTGCGCAATCTTTACGTGCGGCAAAGAAAACAACGAAGTTACCGATCATATATGTGCTGCAAAACTTGAACATAAGAACAAACCGAAGCGTTGGCAGGAATGGCAGGGATGGGATTTTCACCGTGTAAAGGTCGCGACACCAGCTGCCGCAAAATACAAGCGCTGTGCACTTGCCGTGCTTCAGCTTGTTCGAAAAAGTGGCGCAAAGAATGCTATCTTGCACGAACCGGGGTGGTTTCACGTCCTTCCAAAGCTCCTGCAAGGCGAAGATGTTAATATTCTAGCATGTGCTGGAAATGACTTTGTCCAGCACGATGAGTTAATTTATCGGCATGTAAAAGCAGGATCCTCGCCAACCTTTGAATGCTGTTTGTCCCCCTCCACTATTTCAAATCTTGAGCACGTAGACACCCTAGTTTTGCTCTGCGAAGGAGGCTGGCGAAGATGGCTAGATGAGTGGGCAGAACTGGTGCAAAGATGGGTGGCATCTTTTTCTAGTGGCACGGAGAAAAAAACCAAGCTTTTAATCGCGCTGGCATCGAAAGGTGCCGCGCAGGTCTCCCATTCGTTTATCAAAGACATTTTGTCAGCTGGGCGGGCGGTAGACGAGGTGGAGACGCCACCAGAGGTATCCATGCTGAAGCCCATCTCGCTCACATCGGAAGGCTTGGCTTTCGATATGCCCTGCTGGGTATTTTCTGAGGACGAAAATACGCTTGAAGCCTGCCAGAAACTGTTCCATGTCAATGTCTAATATAGAAACTCTTACGCCAGTGTACATTTTAAATGAAAGAGGAAACACACTAGTTTTCTTCAACATCAGTTGGGGTTGTATAAATGAAATATAGTTTTCTTCTTTCTTCGAAATATTTTTCATAACAAAAACTGTTATTTATTAAAAATGATAAAGAATAATACTTCGATATATCGCATCACAACTTTGAAACCTCCAATCCTTCATTAGTATGAGCCTGCTAATTTTGCTGTGTGTTGCGACTCCAACTTTGAAACCTCCAATCCTTCAGTAGTATGATGAGCCTGCTAATTTTGCTGTGAATAACATTTTTTTATTTTGCTTTTCTGGTATGTAGAACTACTGTTGCTCGCGCGCAGCAACTCCTGAAAACAAACCAAGATTACCAAAATTTGAAGAAAAAGTATTTAAAGCAGTTACAAAAAGGTGAGTATAAAAACTATTGTGTATTACAAAAATGACTGTTGAAAAAAATCCAAGCTTCTCTTGTTATTATTACAATGAAGAAGATAAGCGAAGTTGCATCTGCGGATATGATAAGTGTAAATGTGGCAGACCTGTATGTGCACCCAACCTAGCCACGACAACAGGAAAATTCCTGCTTCTACTTTACCTTATATTACCAACTTTTGTGCTAGGTTTATATTTATTTTTTAAGACAGGCCTTCTAAAGTAGGGGTGGAATCACGCACGTAACTCTCTTCGTCCATGCACAGTGGGTCTAGTCAATTTGGCAAAGAACATAAGCACCGACCGAATGTTCCAGATGAAACGTGGTTCGGTTTGGTTCGACCTGGAGCGCATAGTCCAGCAAGAAAAGGCATTGGAGGAGAAATGAGGAAAAA
>JACKZZ010022742.1_pt1 | contig 24457 bp, 15 predicted proteins | sample 8027871 | NCBI WGS metagenome assembly JACKZZ01 (sample SAMN15724774, study PRJNA655200) | protist metagenome | isolation source: fluorescence activated cell sorting (FACS) single amplified genomes of... | place: USA: West Boothbay Harbor, Gulf of Maine | collected 2000-07-19 | reverse complement strand
CAAGCTGGCAAAGCAAGTGAAAGCAATAGAGAATGAACAGAAGCGAGAATCACAACTAAGTTCATGGCTACTAGGCCGAATGATGTGGCTGGTCATACAACATGCTACCTTATTATTCTTTCGCTCCTTGCAGACCTTTTTCCTGATAATTGCAGGGCACCATTACGGCGCACCATTGATGTACCAAGCGGGCTACTGGGCCCCAGACTGGCTCACTGAACTCGCAGGCATGCATGGCAACAACTCTCAAGAGTTCGATATGGAGCCTCCGCCTGCATTGAAGCTAGACAGTAGGCTGGTAAGCATTGAAGGAGGCAGTAAAAACTGCAGACATAACACACTTGCAAATGCAAATGGAGCAATTGGACAAGAGGCAAACTCCGATACGTGGTGGGATGGCGGAGACACAGATGCTCACGCCAGCAGTGCCAGCAATTCCACCTCTAGCTCCAGCAGGAGCAGCAGCCCGAAAGAGCACGGCGCAGGAGTTGGCAGAGGGTCTCTGAGGGAGCGGAGGAGGAGGAGGGTGGAAGGGAAGGCAACAGAAGACACACGATCCACTGCCAGCAATGGCAGCGGCAGCGGTACCGGCAGCAATTGCAGTACTACTGATGCTGCGGCGGACGAATATAACACAGCTAATAATAATAACAAAGTGACATTCGCTGATGGAAGCACTGTCTTCAGCCGTATGGACAGTAGCGTGTCTGAGGACAGCCACAGCCCACCCAATGAAGCTCGCGATCCAAATCCAAACTGGTGGGTGTATGACCCACAATTCGGTGTCGTGACTGCACAGTGTCGAGATAAGTGGCGACAACAAGAGCAGCCGCAGGGCACTGCCAAACCTAAGTCTCCGCGCCCGCTACCCCCAGTGAGGTTTACATAATCTGTGGGCCAGAGCAAGGCTGGTCCGCTGTGATTACATAATCTGTGGGACAGAGCAAGGCTGGTCCGCTGTGATTACATAATCGGTGGGCCAGAGCAAGGCTGGTCCGCTGTGATTACATAATCTGTGGGCCAGAGCAAGGCTGGTCCGCTGTGATTACATAATCTGTGGGTCAGCGCAAAGCTGGTCCGCTGTGAGCAGAAAGGAATATGAATATTTTGACCAAATTGTAACAACCAAATTGTACGGCTTTATAACAAATGTTTACATATACTTCGTTATAATTACATATGTTTCTCGAAATTATCGGCCTTGTCCCTTTAATACAACTTTCTGTGCGACTGCAGGCTGTTTTTCCTCCCTCAGCGGATGCCTCTTCCGTAAGTTACCACAGATGCTACGCACACTGCTAGCATCGTACTTAGGCAACATGGATGAAGCTGGCACATTTTCCACCGCTTGCACCCTTTCTAATATCTGCGCAAGCTTCGAGGGGTCCAGTTTGGGGAATAGCCGGTGTCTTTGCCCGGGATCCGTTGCCAGCTTGGGAAGATCCCGGTGTAAAGCCGCTTGCGCCGTTTCATGCAGCTCGGCAAAACATAAGTGTAATGACGGAATATCCGTTGTCAAGGCGTATTTTGCAAGTGTGCGACAGTCTTGCTCGAGAGCGGCAAGGAAAAAGATATTAATGACCTTAACTTTGTCACTCAACAAGTGCTGCAATACTGCGTGTGCAATGCTGTTGCAACACGTGAAAAATGCAATTGTTCTTGCAGCTTCCGGGAGTGAAGATAGAACACCCATTTTGGCTTCTAGAAACTGAATTGCATCTTCAATCACTTCATGTGGGTGTAGAGACAGCACTTTCGGTGTCAACTCCATAAATACCAGTGATTCTAATAGCTGCACCATCTTGCTTCTCAATATTTCGAATACCACGTCTTGCGCCTCAAGTGACAGTCTTATGAGCATGATGCGAGCGCTTTCCTCTGAGGATGCCAAAGACTCGTCCATCCGCTGATTCCAATGTAAAGTATGCAAAGACTGTTTTAGCAGCTCGAAGCAATGCTTGGAAGCGAATGCTAATGTAGCTGCGTCTGTACTAACTTGAGCAGCTTTGCCAAGTGGTGTGTCTGCTCCAGATCTTACAAGCTCCCGACTTAAAGTCCCCGCTACACATTCGTATGCTTTGAGCACACTGTTACAAGTAGCTTCTCCCATATTTCCTAGCAAGGGATTCTTAGCGGAAAATGCAACAATGCGTGTGACCATTAGATACAATGCACGCTGTACTTCGGGCACCAAGAAGGAGAAGGAGTATGTGTGCGGCAGAGTAGGATTCTCATATTGAATAGAAGTATTCGTCTTAGCATTTGCACTCGGAGTAACAGGACTAGCAGGACTCGCATCCGAAAACTGAGAACCTCTCCCCTCATCTCCAAAGTACTCTATCTCATCTTCCAGATCATCCAAGTTTCTGAGCAAGCTGCTTGCGCGCCGAGACGCCTTCTGCGCAGAAGTTGGTTCACTCTTCAAGCTGCCAGGAGTCGCTAGCTCTTCGGATTCAACAAATTCAGCCTCGGTTTTGGTTTTGGATTCTTCTAACTTGACGTTTTCTAGGGAGAATGCTAATACTTTTGTAGCAAGGGTCTTCATGTCAGTCACGTAGAACCCCTCATAAGCCTTATGCGAGACACTCGCAACCACAACAGCTTCATGAATAGCTCCAATTTGCACTTCCTCGAACCTGCTCCACATCAGACGAATAGTCTCATACAATTGACTTGGCGGCAGGCCAAGCGACTCATCATTACATGCTTCAGCAAGCAAAGAAATCTCATCTTTAACCATCAGAATCTGTTCTGGTGTACGTAAGGAATCAGACTGTCTCGCAACTAATATGTCTAATCGAATACATGCATTCGTCCATAACTCAATAATCTCTTGCCATGCAAATGCTCCTTCTTGTCTCTCAACAGACTTCCGTATCACACATTCTAACATAAAAAACCCAGCCATACTGGAGATATACTGTACTAGTCCTCCGGGATCCGTTAAAGCGCATGTTCGCATTACTTCCTCATTCGCATCTAAAATATCGGTGAGTGCAGGTCCTCTCTGCGATCGAAAGTGTTCGTGTAGATTCGCTTGTCGATGCAGGACCGCTGCGATGTGAATAGCTTTATGCAAAGGGCCTAAACTCTCTGAAAGCTCTTCTAGAAACCGCTCTTCCTGGTCTGTCACTTTATGCAAGTAGTCGAATTCCTTTTTGTCCTTCTCTGGTAAGGAGGAGGAGGAGAAGGTGGAGGCAGTGGCCCCGGCACCACTTGCAGCAAACTTCTCTTTCTTACTGGTCCGATTTTTGCCAGTCACTTTGCCCCACTGATATCGATCCGATATCCATCCATTAACATCCCCCGGCTCCAGCCACCTGTTCAACCTCAATGACGCCGCACATCGCTTTACATGTTGTAGGCTAAAAGAGGGAGCTTTGTGTAACAGAGTTAACTGCGAATATCTATCTGCATACAACTCACTTAACATACTGTTGTCATTCTCTGCTCTACCGGTGGTAGTAGCAGCATTATCATCCCCAAGAGAAAACGTGTTTGCCAGCAATGCCACTCTACTTTGCCGCTTGAGCACCACTCTGCCAATCAATTGCGATTTGTCCCGCAACTTATACAGCAGTGCATCCGCAGTATCTGTAGTTTGGCTGGTGAGCTGGAGGATGGTGCTCGGCATCCACCGGTCCAGCATCGACCTTACAGGTTTTGGCAGCTTATACTGTACAACCTCCTTCTCACCGTGCGTAATCACCGTGCCTGGTACGGGCAAATACCCTTTTTGTACCTTTTCCACAATTTGCATGGCAGAATAGTGCTCCCCGACATCCAGGAAATTCTTCGCTTGCAGCATCAGTTTGCTCAGTTCCTTGCAGCTGATAACAATTTCCAGCACCCCCCGCGTCTGCGACCTCTCTGTTTGGAGTTCTTCTAACCGAGTCAAGATCGCCACCATATCCTCACCGGAATTATTAAAATCCCCGTGAATCTTGCGCACAATGTCTGTCAAATCTGACGCGGCTCCACGCATTCGGAGCATGTCGGCGGTAGAGGTTAAGAATTCCGAATAATTTCTCCCACAGATCCGATCGATCTCATTCTCCTTCTTCTTCAAAGCTTCCCGCAGCGAGTCAATGAATGTCGCTTGGTAACCACGCTCGATTGCTGCGCGCACACTTAGCGTGACGCTTTCATTCTCTCCCTTGGCAATGTCCAGCACCAGCTCATCTTGCGCTTCACGTTTCCTTCGCTCTTCTGCAGCGGCTACGAGGCCTGTGGAAGCCTTCATGTGCTGCGAATGCAAACCTGTTATGCAGGCTAACCGGTGGAATGCTTAAAATTTACTGCAATGCATATAGTGAGGCAAGGCGCTGATGATTTGCCGGACCCTTGTTTTTTTTGCCCGCCCGGGCCCCATCGCCTATCTGAAAATTCGCATAGTAGAAAAGCGATTAACCAAGGAAACCTAGCTGCGACGCACAAGAACATGCTAGGCCGCGTCAGAGTCAGTTTCTTGCAATTCTCTACCCGCCAGCTTGCACGTAGCCATGTGCCTGCAGCGCACTCCGCCTACAGACGGCAGATGAGTGCTGCCCCAGCTGGAGGCAATGGGGGCAAAGACAGTGGTAGTGTCTGGGATGTAGGCTCATGGTTCGCTGGCAAGCCTGCAGTCGAAGAAGCTCCTGTAGCAGAGTCATCTGTGCCCACTTCTACATTCGATGAAGGTATTGCCAACTCCTTTGGCACCTCTAATGATGTCGACACGAGTACCTTCACCCATATTGACACGCCTGTAGTTGAGGAGCCAGTGGCGAACAGTCTGCTAGACGCAGCGAACAGTGCCATGGGGTCTATGTCTTCCGCCCCCACTGCTGCCAGTGATGCAGCTGTCAAGGTAATAGCCGATTTCAGTCCGATGTGGCCGCCGCATGTCTTTATGAAGGTGATTGACAACATACACTTGACAATGGATATGCCATACTACCAAAGTATCCTCCTACTAGCAGTCGTGTTGCGTGTCTTCATGTTTCCGCTAACAGTGCAAGGCTTGCAAATGACTGCTAAAATGCAATATGTTAAGCCAGAAATGGACAAGATAAATGCGCGGATGCTGGCAGACCCGCTGCGCGTGGAAAACAAGCCTCAATACGACAAGGAGATCCAGGAGTTGTTCGCTAAGCATAAAGTAAATCCGATAAAGCCCCTGGTGGTACCCTTGTTTCAAATTCCAGTATTTATGTCCATGTTCTTTGCGCTCAGGGAAATGGGGGATTACTTCCCTGACTACTCGGCTGGAGGTGTTAAGTGGTTCGTCGACTTATCAGCAGCCGACCCCACCATGACGCTGCCTGTAGTCAACGCTTGCTTGTTCTTGACAATGATTGAGCTCGGTGGGGAAAGCGGTGAGTTGCAAAATACAGCACAACATAACATGATGAGAAATGTTTTCCGCTTCATGGGAGTAGCAATGGTACCGTTAATGATGAACATGCCCGCTGGTCTGTTTGTATATTGGCTAGGCAATGGCTCCTTAAGTTTGGCACAAATTGTGGCACTGAAAAACCCGAATATCAAAGCAGCACTGAACATCCCAATGCCACCTCCACCACCGCCACCGGTGACAGAGGAGGAGGCCGCTGTGACAATCGATATTGATGCTGTCAAGACGGACAAATCACCGTTTATCAAGCTTTATGAGGAAAACATGCGCTTGGTGGAAGCCAATAGAAAGTTGATGGAGAAGGCTGCCAAAGGGGGGAAGTAAAGTAATAGATTATGGAGCATGGAAGAGATCGTGTAAAAGTATTGTTGTTAGAAGTTGTGAAAAGAAAATGAATTGTAATAGCTTACTTTGTTTTGTTCGTTATATATATTACATTATTCTCATACCCGAGTGTTCTCATGCCCCGAGTGCCGTTAGCTGCTCCAAAAAGGAATCGGCACACAGCAATTCTGTGCAACCATATCCAACCTGCCGCAGAGTGTTTCCTGCTTCAGCACTCAGCTTTTGTAATTCTTGCAAGTTGTAGAACTCTGCATAGCAGCCACCGCCTAGCACAAAGACAAAGACGTCAGAATACTTAGTGCCGCGCACGTCTACCAAATCAGTAGCTTTAGCACGGGGGTCAATAGTACAAAAGTTATCGGCTTCCGCGCACGGACGTCCTTCTGAAAGGTTATCGACTACTCTACTTACACGTAATGGGTGAAATTTGGTGAAGAAAGAGGTAGCTTTGGCCATGAGACTAGTTGCCCCTTTGCCAGCAGCGTTCAAGAAGGAAGAGAGGGCAGTTCCTCCCTGAGCTCCAGCATATGCACCGCCTCCCGCGCTGGACCTGCTGCCCAATGGTCCCTGCAGTGATTGCAACTTGCGAGCAAAGGTAACTGCTCCAACCATACGATCGATCTGATCTTTGGGTGGCGGGGAAGGCATGACCGCACAACCTTGCACAAAAGCTGTTTCATACACATCCCATTGAGCTTTCGCAGCATTGACCTCTCCGGCCAGAGCTACAACCAGCAGCAGACGCACTTTGTCACTAAGTTCTCCCTTGGACCCATCGCGTAAGAGCTCTAAAAGACGCTGTTTGTCAGTTACAGAACCTGAAGAGATGATAGCCTGCTCCTGCTCGAAGAAAGTGGGTACTTCCCGAGCAGCAATTCGGCCCATGACTGCTTGTAGAATGTTTGTATGCGCTTCAAGATTAGCTTTCTTTGCCAGTATTTCCGGCAAGGATTCGATAGCCGAGCTGAGATCCACCCCCTTCGCTTCTGGCTGGCCAGTCGGTGGGCGGCTGCGGATATCTGCTTCTCGCTGTGACACCTCCGCTAGCTCCCGTTCATTCGCTTCAACAGCTTCTGGGAAAGGCTCCCCGGCATAGAGAGAGAAAAAGGCATCGCTCTGGGTGTTTAAATCGTAAGTGCGCTTCTTGATCGCTGCATCCTTACCCACTTCGACATTGACGCGATTCAGCCGGTGGTCCAGCAGATCATCAACCAGTGCCTGGTAGGTAGATGTGTGCTGCAGAGGGGGCCCCATGTCCTCACTTCGGTCGAATATGAGTAGAAGCGGTCGCGCCTGGTGTTGTGAGGCAGCCAACGATTCGGTAAATAGCGCATGCGCAGGACCACGCGGATTCAAATTTTCCCGCAGAAGGCCGCCTAGCTCTTGGGCCAGCATTTCTGCTGCCCCGCCACCAGGCGCACGAATCACGGGAAGCTGGCCGAGGACACGTATTGATGACAGCAGACCTTGCGCCACCCGTCCTATCAGTCCCTTGATTTGCTGCTCTGTCTGGCCTTTAGCATTCAAGAGTTCAAAAGAGCGAGGAATGTTCAAGGTGAACAGACTAGGCTCCAAGGCAATCATATCCAAGTATTGGTCGACCACTTTGACAACCGTATTGACACTGCCGCTAGCAACGAGGGCCTGTGCAAATTTCTCCAAGGCCGTACGCTCCACTCGAGTGACAAAGTTCAGATATACCGCGCGGTACAGCTGCTTTTTGCAGTCTTCCGCAATTCTTGTCAGGTTTGCTTCTGTGGGTCGCACGAAGTAGACGGCAGGAGCATCTGGCACAGCCTCTCTCTCGGAATGCAATAACATGTGCAGAGTGACTCCCTTGGCACGCAAAGCGCCCACATTCATCAACGGAGAGATGATGTCCCGACAATCGTTGTCATACACCAACACTTTCCATTGGTCGCTGAAGTCTTCTGATCCGCCTGAAGCGCTCCCCGGCCCGTCCGCGCCGAGGCTGAGCATTTTGTCAATCAGACGCACCTCCCGTTGCCTCAGATTGCTCGCCATGACTGGTTTAAGCTTTCTATGCGTGTCTAGTAGAAAAGGTATGCCTACCGGCAATTACCTGTCTCAATATGTTTTTTGACGATCCGGAGAACCTTTCCTGGAAGCCCCTCTTTTCCTCCGACCATCATAAAATTGAAGACCCAAAATTTCTGATTGGGAGTTCTGATCAACAGGAATCGGCGCTAATTCACCCGTTGTTGTGAGTTAGCTTGTAAAATAGTTAACCAATATTATATATAATATATCAACAGGAATCCAGTGTGCAAGTAACGCCGGTTGAGAGCGCATTTGATAGTCAGGATGGTCCAAGTTAGTTATGTAAGCTATTAGCTAACTATGTATATATATATTTCGATAGTTACGATAAATACAAATCAAAAACATTCCTTTTTTCACCAAGCAACCTCCCGCAGCAGTTATAAATACAGATACCCTAGCTTTTGATCCTTAAAAATACTAGCTCCGAACAAATGAGACCGAGTTTCTAGCAAAGTACAAACTTCACGAAATTCCTCTGTGTGCAATGGAATACGTGTTTCTGCACCTGTATTGCCAATAGAAGATCGACTAGCGACACGAAAAGAGATTTTCACGGCGGGGCTGCATCGAGGGTTTGATACAGGCTGGGTAACACCATATTCTTTGCTCATTAAACGCAATAAAATTGCATCTCCGCCACGGGCGGAGGCTGCTGAAGACGACATCATCGGTTGAGGTACACTGACGATAAATGCACTTACTCCCAATGAGCCTTGCAAATGAACCAAAGTACGCGCCAAAGACTGTTCAGAAGTCAGCCCTGGCGCCAAGCCATGGGTACCAGGAGCGAGAGGTGTCGGTTGCAGCAGCCGCCAAGGGACCGCCACACTGGATCTCGCAAAGCGGATGTCAACTAGATCAGTCAACTCCAGCTCCTGCTCTTGTGCAGCAGCGGAGGGTCCTTTGTCCGTGTTGGATGCATCCGGGTCATGAACAGGGCACGCACAATCATCGCCGTCTGAAGCCAACTGGCCGTCCCCAAGATACATGAGACACCTGGCGCAGTTCAAAACACATGTGTCGATATTCACAACGGCACCGCCTGGACCGTTCGCCGTAATAGGTGCAGAAGCAAGTGCACTACCTTGTCCAGAAAACAAGTCGATTAAAGTGGGCGCAGCTTTGCAAGAGATTGTCAAAGCGCTTGCACGCACATTTGCAGGATTGACCGTCACATGCACTGGGCCTTCCAACAGCTGCCCCACAGGAGTCACCATATCTGACGTGGTTAATGTCAGAGCCGATATGTCTTCTGAACATACAAACTCGTGCATGATATTATCAAACATTCCAGATGGTAATGACCTCGCTTCCTTCACAGCAGCCGTTTCGATAAGCAAGTTTCCGCAAAACAGGCACTCCGCACCCTCGTCCTCGTCCACAATAACGCCGGCAGTGGAGTGCGCTGCAGCAGCAGCAGACGGAGTATGCGAAACCAGCGGCGGCAAATGTGGAATTCTTACACTTAAGCGTCCACTGGTTTCTATTTCTACTTGTGAGCGTGTCCATTCCAGCTGCGATACAGGAAGCGGCAGATGCGTTGCAAGCATAAGTGTTTGCACTGATTTGGCGCATGTGAATTCATTTGCAGCGCTTGCATCGCCATCAGCAGAATGAGCAGCCGAATAATGGCACACATCTACTTCTATATACACCTTTGTCCATTCCTCACTCACTCCTGACTCTTTTGCATCAAGTGCATCACCAGAAGCGGAAGAGGAGGAGGGTACCGCCCACGCCATAGCCCTTGTCAGCACAGCAGAGTTAGGATGGATACAGTTGATACTTGCACTTAATGCAAAAGTATTGATATTCTTTTGCAGTTCTAACAACATGTTAATAGCCTCAGGAGAATCTTTGGCAGTATTAGGCAATACCCCGCCACCACGTCTCTTTGGGGTCCCACCTCCGCGTCCCACAGGAGACGCTGGATGCACTCCTGCTGTAATACTAAGGATGTCAGTCTGTGCCAAAATGTCTTTATTTCTTTTCACACTGGCTAATTGACCTTCACCGACGACCGTAGTTGTTGTACGAACATAGTTCACTTGCACATGACACGCCCAAGCCGGCAAAGGAACTTTTGTAGTACCTGTATAAGCGGGATTGACCTTCGTTCCGGACTCCTCAGGCGTGTTCGTATACTCGAATGTCTCGAATGCGCCTTGTGTGTCAACTTCTGTGGGCAAATACAAGCTTCGCATTCGCATTGGCACTGCAAGTTTTCCAGCCTCTCCACTTCCTGGCGCAGCAACTGCACACAGTTGCAATGCATCATCTTCATCCCAATCGCCACTCAGCAACTCGTATGCCACATCCAAATGCCCCCCTGCAGCCACCACGCTACTAGAGAAGATGGTCAATGTCACGGTTTTTGGCACTCTGACGACGGTGCTTTTTACAGCCTCTGCTGGAGGCAGTACTGCAGCTTTTGTTGGTGCTGGTGCTGGTGCTGGCGCATGCACAGCAGCAGCAGCAGCAGCAGCAGCAGCAGCAGCAGCAGCAGAAGGAGGAGTAGGAATGGATTCAGCCAAGGACTCGAGGCTCAGGCCGCCGCCGGCCTCTTGCACCTCCTGTAATTGATCGTGAATAGTATCCGTGCTTGCGGACAGCTGCTTGGCCAGCCTCTCCTTCTCCTTCTCAGCTGCATTAACAGCATCCACTGCAGTTCTGCTCGCCGCTACCGTCACAGCACACTGCTCCCGGGCAGCTGCCAGTTGCGCTTGAGCACTCTGGCTCTCTATCAGCAGGGAATTGATCTCTGCCATGATTTCCGCAGGACTGCGCGTGTCCTTTGTCGCAATTGTCGCTTTCATTTTTGCGTTGCTTGCTGCTGCAGGAGCGGTGGCAGGGGCAGGAGCGCTGGGAATAGGGACTGGAGCAGCCTTAGCAGCAGAGCGCCCCGTGCTGGCTCGTACCGCCGCAGCCTCCTTGGTAGCCTTCTGGGCGATCTCGAAGGCGTCCTGCTGCTCCTTTTTCAGACCATCTAGCACCTTTTGAGCAGCAGAGATGGCGGCTTTGGCTTCGTCGACGCTCATGCCACTGGGGGGGGGGGGGGGGGAGGAGGTTAGCACATCGTCATTCAGGCCTGTCCACACACACTTGGCCGAAATACTCCAGACTAACACTCATCCTTTCATGCTAGAGTTATGGCGGAGGTTAGGTGAAAGTGTCAGCTCAGCTTACCTGATCTTGCTGCCCAGCTCCTGCTGTATCTGCTCCATCTGAGCCACCTTTTGTTTCAAGGCTGCCTTCTTGCTCATGACTGTCGATACCTACAAGGAGATATATGGGACGATGTGCTGCGTGATATGTGGGTTCTGGCTGCGAGTTACCTTTCCTTCCCCTTCCTTCCCCTCCTTCCTCAAATTCGTTGGACGGATTCAAGAATTACGAACTCTTCCTCTTCTCTTATTTTCCCAGTGCTTTTTACGGACCTCCGAGACACAACAATTGTGTTTTTTGGGGCTCAGACAGAGAAAAAATAGAATCCTTACGTGCAGGAGACTCTTCGGACGAGGAGAAGCCCCAAAGTCCGTTTATACCGAAGACTAAGACTTACACAATGCAAGGAGCTTCTTATTCCACTATTCACCGCCAACCTTGGTTCATCCCCGTGGCCATCTTGATCTCCATCATCGTCTTGCTGCAGGTGATCCCATCTTCACACGATGAGAATCTGTCCAGCATGGCCCATACAGGCAGTGTCTCTAATATTCCTATGGATGAACTGAGATCACTAATTAACAAAGAAGTACATCAAGTCATGTTGGAAAGTGCGAAAGCAGATATTGTTCACGGCACAGGCGAGTCGAAATACCCGCCTGTGAAGAAGCTTCCAGAGGGACAAGCGTTGCGCATCCTTGTGACTGGAGGCTCTGGGTTTGTCGGCAGCCACCTGGTGGACAGATTGATGACCGCTGGGCACCATGTCATCGTCTTGGACAACATGTTCACTGGCCGCCAGCGCAACATCATCCAGTGGCTAGGCCATCCCAACTTCCAACTTATTATTCATGATGTGATTGAGCCTATTATGTTGGAGGTAGATCAGATTTACCACCTCGCATGCCCTGCATCTCCGCCGCATTACCAATACAATCCCATCAAGACGATCAAAACCAGCACTGAAGGCACATTGAACATGTTAGGCTTAGCAAAGCGTGTGCAAGCACGTATGCTGCTGACCTCCACCAGCGAGGTATACGGGGACCCAGAAGTGCATCCGCAGAAAGAAACATATTGGGGCAATGTAAATCCCATCGGACCCAGAGCTTGCTATGACGAAGGCAAGCGCGTGGCTGAAACGATGATGTATGCCTACGAGAGTCAAGCCAATGTAGAAGTCCGCGTTGCGCGTATTTTTAACACATTTGGCCCACGCATGCACCCCAATGATGGCCGTGTGGTTAGTAATTTCATCATTCAGGCCCTGCAAGGCAAAGACATTACCATCTATGGAACTGGCAAACAGACCCGCAGCTTCCAGTTTGTGGACGATTTAGTCGAAGGACTGATTCGTTTGATGAATGGAAAGTACTCACAGCCAGTCAACATAGGTAATCCTGACGAGTACACAGTCAAGGACTTCGCTGATCTCATCAAAAGCATCACATCTAGTAACTCTAGCATCAAGATGCTCCCTGCGACCAAAGATGACCCCACTCAACGCAAGCCTGATATCACGACTGCCAAGGAGCAAATTGGCTGGCAGCCGCGTGTGCCTGTCAAGGAAGGGTTGATTAAAACAATAGAATATTTCCGTAAGGAGCTAGGGGAAAGCGGAGAAATCATTCCCACTGGTCCAGTGCCCAGCAAACCGCAACAGCATAAGCAGAAAGGAAACTACAGGGAGAGAAGAGAGAGAAGACAGAAGCGAGGATAGGTAGAATTTAAGGCTATTTTGCCATTGCTGGATGCATGCACAGATGTGTTCGGTGAGAGGGAACAGCTTCCTGCACAGTTGTGTATCTGAGACAGTCTGACATTATGCAAGGGAGAAGAGGTATCTATGTAAGGGCATGTATCAAAAAAAAAGAAGTTTATCATATGGCAACACACTTATTCTTTCTTTTATATCCATTTAGCCCAATTCAATGTAATTATATGGAAGAGGGGTGCAAAACTGTGTCCCTCTTGTGGGATTTTGGAGCTCCCCCAAATCGTCCCACACGGAACCGCTGCGAGTTTCACTTGAGAGGCACTATCGACTCCAGGTTGACGAAAACTGCATCAGTATGAGTGTAGACGATCCCAACGCTGACCCAGGCGGCTGGATGGACCAGAATAGTGGCCAAATACAAATAGGAGAAGGCTCTGTGGAAGGCTTTAATGGAGGAGGCGGAATGTTGGAAGGCTCTGTCGACAACGCTGGTGGTTACGGTGAGATTCAAGACATGGGCGCTGACTATGTCGAAGAAGAAGGTGGCTTTGGAGATGAGAGCCGGCCTGAGACCGGTGCAGACTTCGGGGATGAGGAGGACGTGAAGCTGCCAGGCGTTGATGACTTGCCACTTTTCGCCAACCCAGACGCTCGTAAGGTTGATTTAGATATCAAGAGTAAGGAGGAGCAGATAGAGCTATTGGTGGATGAGATCGAGGACATGAAGGACCGTGTCAAAGTAATGAAAGAGCATTTCAAGAATGTACAACAGGAGTTGGATCATACCAATGCACTTTACAACGCTAAGAGTGCTGAGACCCACACCGAAGAACATCTCAAGCAGCTCACATCCCGTTCCCTCGGCCGTTCTCAACTGGACGCCAAGAAGCTCCAGTTGAATCTGGAGGAGACACAGGACCAGCTAAGCGGCACACAAGCCAGCATCTACAAGGCGAACGAAAAGATGGATGAATTTAAGATGCAAATGAATTGGAATCAGGAGGAGCTGGAGCAGTGGGCGGTAGCTGCCAAGCAGAAGGAGGAAGACAACATTGCTTTACAGAAGTACACTCGTGCGGATGAGCTGAAAATTAAGGAGCTCTCCATGCAACTGGAGCAATTCACAAAGGAATCGGTTATTCAGAAACAAAAGCTTGAATCCGAGGTGACTGAGACGCAAGCGAAACAGATGGAATTAGATCGTATTGCAGTGGACTTCAAACAATCTCATGTCGAGAGAAAGAACCTTGTGCTTCGGTGGGAAGAAACAGTTCACGAAATCAAGAAGAGAGACGAGGACATTGCCAAAGCCGGAGAGGGGTATGGGCAGGCATTGAAAGACCGTGCCAAGAAGGAGTCCTTATTAGAAACTCAGCAGAAGCGTCTTGTCGCTCAACAGGGGGAGAATCAAGAAGTAGAAGCCAAGAGCGAGATGCTAGGTCGCGTCATGAGTAGGAAGAGAGAAGAGATGATTATTGGACAGCAGAAATTGCAAGATTTCCGTGATGAACTCGAATCCCTGAAGAATGAGCTCACGACTGCAGCCGAGGCGTTGGTCACAAAGCGTAATATCAATGTCAACTCTGCTTCAGCAAACGAAGAGAAGCGTGTAGCGTTAGAACGCCAACGCCAGAAGTACCAACAAGCGCAGACGAAGCTTGAAGAGGCAAAAAAGAACACACGAACAGCCGAGCAGCAAGCGGTGCACATGGAGACACAGTTAAAGGACGCTGAAAAGGACTACAATTCGTCCATTGACCGCATCAAAGCCTTGAAAGAGAAGCTTCTGAAGGAATCTCAAGCAGTATTTGAGTTGAAGCGCGAGGAGACGCGCTTAACTGGCGAGGTAGCAGGATCCAAAAGCACTTCACGGAATCTTGAGGGGCAGCTGGGGCAGCTGGATAGGGAGGCGGCGAGACAACAAGAACTGCTATATTCTGCCGAGTTCCAAATTCAGCAGATTGAGCGTAAGATTGCACGTGGAATGGGTGAGCGATCTGATGAGGAGAAGAGGTCGCTGAAGGCCCTGATTGATCAGGCAGAGGAGAGATTAGAAAAAGCACGAACGAAGCGTAAGATGCTGGTATCTCAAGTTCGCAAGCTACAACAGGAACTTACTCAATTTAGATCACGCCGTGAGCAGCTTGCACAAACAAAACACGTGCAGATGGAGAAGCAGGGTGAATTGGAGCTGCAATCACGTATGATTGAGGACGAACTGAAGCGTGAAACGCGCATTAAAGAGGAAGAAGTAGTCAACAATGATTTGATGCGATTGGAGGTGCGTCGTCTGAAAGATCTATTGAGTGCAAAAGCTGATGCAGTTTTCTCATTGGAGAACAGGCGGCAGCAATTGCTACTGTCAATGGAGGAGCGCAAGCAAGAAATTGCTGTACATCGGGATGTATTGCGAGCTGAACATCGCACCTCTAATGAAGAGAAGCATAAGGCAACAATGGATCTTCGCAATCGCGAACATGCTGTGGAGAAACTCAAGTCTAGGTTTGAAGCAGTAGCACGTGGTGAAGACGAAGGACATTCTCAGTCATACTATATCATCAAAGCGGCACAAAAGCGTGAAGAGATGCAGCGTCGTGGAGATGAGTTAAATCAAAATATACTTCGTGCGGAACGAGAAATTCGTGCCCTGCAGACCACACTGGATCACTTGAAAGCACGTAATAATGCTTACAGAAATAGTTTTCAGAAGGTAGACCTCCAAGGAACTGATGTAGAAGTATTGCAGCAGCTAGAAGAGCGAACCAAATTGGCCAAGGACGCGCTTTTCAAGAGGAAGAAGGAGCTGCAGCGCCTAGTGACTGATTTCGAGGAAGATTCTCGTCGCCTGGAGCAAGTCAAGGCACAAGCTAATCGTGTGGAGAACCAAAAGACGCACTTGGAAGGTGCCAAGTCACAAGTGGAGGAAGAGCTGCTTACTCAAGATGTGCAATTATCGGAACTTGGGGACAGATGCGATAAAATAATTGAAAAACATCGCGAGAAGACATGCGAGAAGCAACAAGTGGATCCTTCTTCCTTTGACAATGGCGGCACATTGGAGGAAAAGACTGCCCGAGCAGAGGTTTTAAAGGATGTCGTGCAAAACGTGCTGTATACTTTAAGCCAGCTTGCTGCTGAATTCCCCGAAGTGTCAGATGAGTTGAACAGTCGGGTTCTGGAAGCTTCTCTGCGTATTCCCACCAAGCCCCCCGCCAAATCCCAGCCCAGTCGCACCGGCCAGCGCCCAGGCACAAGTGGTAGCGAAAACTTGGATTCCAATGTTGCTCGTAGTGCTGTGCCTCAGCAAACTTTTACTGTAGAAGGGTTATAATACTGTAGAAGGCTTTATGTTTCGATGTTTCGTTCATGAGGAGATCTTCTATGTGTAAAAGTCAAGACTGAACGAGACCTATGCGTGCTAGTGTATATAGCTTATTGTAAACAATCTTCAATTATATAATAAATAAAAATGAACAATGAGATGCTTTTTGCACAGAACACGCTTTTACACACATGCACATACACAAGCACACGCGCTACATGCCCTGCTGCTAAGGAAAATTTTGCCTCTGCGCTGCAGCATGTATCATAGCAAAAATTTCCGCAAATGTGCCTCCATTGACATAAGCATCAGGATCGAATGCGCCATACCGCCCTTCCATGTGTCGCAGCGCCGGCGCGGCTCTAGCCCCACTAGAAAGCAATATCGAGGCGATTTCCTTGAATGCTACCAAGGCATTGTCACTTAAGCAGCTATCGGATATCCGGAACCCGACCAGCTTCAGTGGTGTAGTAGGCTGCAAGTCCCCCGAGTCTTCCTCCGGCACGGCCGTGCCATCGGAATAAAAGGCTCTCGAGGGTCTATTTTTGTCAATAACCCATGCTTGCCGTATGTGATTGACATCAGCTCCAAGTGATAGCAACTCTGTCACTCGCGCCACATCTCCTTTAGAAACCACGTCCATGAGCTCTTCATGGATAGATATCGTTGCCACGGCTTGGTAGTCTATGAACCTCTCAATTTTGCTCATGGAAATACAATCTTCACATCGTGCTGGCTCCCCACATTCAGCTTTCCGCAGCTGGCTTCGACTGAAAGAGGATAAGTCATCCAGCGGCCCACAGGAGAAACACTGCGGTTGGGTCACTCCGTCTACGAGTCCATCATCATCTCCTCCAAAGGTTGTGAGTGGGGCGGGACAGCCGTGCTCGTAGGCGTCATGCCTCTTAGCATCCGGATGAGGCACTATAGGATAGAATTCACTGCAGTAGGGGCATTTCAGGTGAATGGAGAGGTCCATACTCTCCCTTCCTCTCTCTCTCTCTCTCCTCTCTCTCTTACAAAATTGACAAGACAAAGATTTGCATTGAAATTCCAAAGAAACATCTGTTTTACACACAACCTCTCTCTCTCCAGAGCTACAACGACCATTCTCTGGACATTGCTTCTAATCTTATCTTGAAAAGTGTGTGAAGTTCTCAAAAGAAACGATGAGCGACAGTAACTTGACTTCCAAGACCATGAAGTATGGCGCTCTGTTGCTGCTCGTCGCGCAGAACACATTCTTAGTTCTACTGATGCGTATCTCTCGCACCACAGGCGGAGACATGTACGCTTCTTCTACAGCAGTAGTATGTATGGAGATCATCAAGCTTATCACGTGCATGGGAGTCGTAGCAGTGCAGAAGGAAGGGCATGCCGGCTTGGTGTCGGCAATCATAGAAGAAATCATAGGACAACCAAAGGAAGTGCTCAAGTTGGCTGTGCCTAGTGTTCTTTATGTCGTGCAGAACAACCTCTTGTACTTCGCGTTGTCACATTTAGACGCTGCCACCTACCTCGTCGGATACCAGCTCAAGATCTTGACCACAGCCATTTTCAGCACCCTCATGCTAGGCAGGGTGCTAACCACCATGCAGTGGATCTCCCTTGCACTGCTTACTATTGGAGTCAGTCTTGCGCAATTGCACGCATCGAACAGTCACGCGGAGGCACACGCTAACGAGCTCACTGACAGTCCTCCTATAATCAGCCAGAACTCCATGTCCGGATTTCTTGCCGTGTTTCTCGCGGCATGCACGTCAGGATTCTCAGGTATTTACTTTGAGAAGATTTTAAAAGGGTCTAAGACATCTTTATGGATGCGGAACATCCAGATGGGAGTGACATCTACTGTGTTTGCCATCATCAGTGTATACGTAAGTGACGGGGCACAGGTGTATAACAATGGCTTCTTCTTTGGATACAGCAATACTGTCGTTGGAGTGATATTGCTTCAAGCCTTAGGCGGCCTTGTCGTAGCAGTAGTAGTCAAATACGCCGATAATATCCTGAAAGGATTCGCCGCATCATTCAGCATCATCACCTCATGCTTGATATCTTATGTTTTTCTCGATTTTCAGCCCTCTATAGCTTTCGTAACCGGATCTGTGCTTGTTCTCTTTTCCAGTTACATCTACGAAAAAGGGTTGCCGCCACAATTAAGCTATTTATATAAGAAATTCCCATGGCTATTGAAGAAAGTAGGGAAAACAGACGACCATTTAACATCAGAGGCTTCGGAGGTTGCCCTCGCTGCAGCGCCCACGACGGGGCAGTTGCCGCCAAAAGAAGAGCTCACAGCGGCAGACAAAAATGTATGAATTCAGTAAAATTATGTTGTGAATTTTGTGATATAATCGACGTTAAATAAACAGATTTTAAATGCACACTGATTGGCTCAATAAAATCACCATCAAATAATCATCAGCATAATGAGGAGGGGGAGGGAGCGATGGAATTGGTAATGTAGATAGTGGGAGTTCTGAACAACAAGAATCCAATGTGCAAGTAACGCCGGTTGAGAGCGCATTTGATAGTCAGGATGGTCCAAGTTAGTTATGTAAGTAGCTATATAATCATCAGCATATTCCCCCACACAAATCGTAGCAAGCTATTCATTCTTCTTTGCATTTCTCTTTTCCTTCATAGCTTTCTCCACCGCATCAAAACATTGCGAATCCCACTGAGAAATATAAAACAAAGAAATAAATCGTGCCAAACCGCTAAACAAAATTCCTTGCCACACTTCGAAAAGGTTATTGCAGGGGCTCATGCCCGGGTGCAATTGCTTCAATAACCAGCCATCAAAGCCCGTAGAAATGCCAAAGTAGCCTTTCGCGCTATAGGAGACAATGTCATTCGCCACATGATCGGAGCTAAAGACTGCACCAGAATCGCTCAAGCTCTTGGTGATATCAGGTTTTGTGGTCATTTCCGCTTCATATCCGGGCGTATCTGTGTCAGGAGGATAACAGACAGAAACAAAAATGCCATATGGTTTTACTTCCATTTGCAGCGCTTCTGCCAACCCACGCAGAGCCCATTTAGATGCGGCATAAGCAGTATATCCGTGAATAGCGACCTGCGCCACTTGAGACGCGACGAATACGATTCTTCCTCCTTTTCCGCTAGCCTGCATGGCAGGCAACAACGCTTTGGTTGGGTATATACTACCCAAAACATTAGTGCGTAGCATGCTGTCGAAGTGCTTGGGATCCAGATCCGTGAAGGTACCGGCAATACTGGTGCCTGCACAGTTGACAAGAACGTCTACTAGTCCAACTTTGTCATTGACGAGTTTCTTGACGCACTCCTCGTAGCTGGCGCTAGTGTCACAAGAAATGGCACTGGCAGTTTGACCGCACTTTTCACAGATAGGTTTCAGTGTTGCCAGCGCCACGTCGAGCTTTTTCTGATTTCGTGCGACAATGGTTACACGTGCTCCTCGCTGTGCGTACTTGATCGCTGCAGCAAGTCCAATCCCCGAACTGCCACCAGTCACTAGCACATGCCGTCCTCTGTAGTTGATTGAAGCCGTGAGCAGCTTGCTGAGACTGACAAGCATAAACATCAAAACAACTGCTACAAGAAATCCATGCCATATCAATTCTCGAATAGTGCCTGATAAGATTGCATGATTCAAGTCAAGGAGCTTTTTACCAGATGTGACTGCAAAGGACTGCAATGAAGCGACGACTCCACCTACATCTGCCATTCTAGATGACTAATGGATAGCAAACACCTCAAAATATCAGGAGCCCCTTCGTACGTAAGAAAGCCCCAGCAGTTCCGCCTCTTCAAGGGCTAAAAAGACGTGGTCTACAGTTCTGGCACATCTATTGGTTTTGAAAAGAAGCCAACTGCAGTTTGGGCGAAGATGGGAAATGAGCCAAGCAAATCTAATTCACGTCTAGGCGTGTGTGCTATCGCATTCACAACAACGAACGTAGAAGCTGCAGAGTTCCAAATAATTGCTGATAAAATCAAAACATTCGCTGATCCGTCCGTATGCAGTCGTACAGAGTTCGATGACGCAATTAAGGAGATAGAAAAGTTCGAAGAATCGGACAGAGAGCTCTTGACACGGTTATTTGTCATGTTCGACAACACTGGAGAGGTATGTGAGGGAGCATCGTGTGTGTGTGTCTGCTGCTATTAAGATTCCTGTACTGCACCTACTGGCCTATCATTAGCCGCTTTACACATTATCTGTAGACATGTGCTATTGATAGACCCTCACCGACCCTCCTCCTCCTCACACCGTGATTGACGCCGCACATGGCACACCTATCACTACAGAGTATCATTGCAATCAAGGAGTACATGGCAGGTGTTGGTGGCTGCGTCTGCAGTGGCAGCGTAGTAGAAAAGATTGCCATTGCTTGCAAGTTATATGACTTATCAGGAACAGGAACTTTGGACCGTGCCGATATGAAGAAGATCCTCAACAGTATCAACTTGGTGACCTCTTATTTCGGCGATCCAGTCGTCACGCCAGCTGATATAGACAAGGTTGTGCATGCCACATTCGAGCACAATGCGGAACCTACTGCTCCGATGAAGATTGATGAAGCTGTGCCGCTGATAGCAGAGCATGAGGTGGTGGATTTGTTCATTCAAGGCCGCGGGACAGTGAAATTCGGACGATAGGGTGGCTTCGCTTTTGCACGAACCCTCAAAAAGAAATGCCATATATTGTGTTATACACGTGTAAATCAGATAAGGTAAGAACTCAGTCTTTAAATGCTGGAAATGCGTATTTCCATCCTCTTTCCTCCTCCTCCCAATTTTATTGCACGAATAAAAGTTAATAAATCCGAAATCCGAGAAAAGTTTTTGTTGAGCGCAAGATTCTCATCTCTTTGCAAGTTTTTAGGCTTTTATTTAGCATAAACTTAAGCATGAGTGGCTTCCAGATCCAAGAAGACTTCAAGCTCATCGCGAGCACAGAATTAGGCACATTCCGGCAACTTTTCAGTGACGATGATGAAGTCAAGCCTAAAACATTTGAGCTGCGGCCAAATAGCACTCGTTCACAAATGGGTCTTGCCAACATGCTGCAAACGAAAGACATGCAAAGTGTGTTGCATAACGAGCACCAGAAACCTCACCGTATTGACAATTTTGCCACGAGCAGCACCACGTTCAACAAGACCTACCCCTCTGACCGGGATTTCGTCCCACTAGTGATAACGAACTGTGACGACGGTGGAACAACTCGCCCCAAAATGGAATGGGCGCTTCCCACCCTGACCAATATCCTCGGCAAGAGCCGGCGCTTAGAAGTTGCGCAAGAGGATGCAACTGTTAGCCTGCAGGAATACCTAAGCTACCTCGGCTCTACTGGTGTGCAGTCTGATGACAACCCTGTGCTGATCTTCGAGACACTTGTAGATGGGGAGCACGACTGCATCATAGACCGCTTCAGCATTCCGCGGCCGTTCTGGGGTGGGCCTGGGCGTGGGGAGGCCCGGAGTGGTTGTCACACCGCTACTGATAGATCAGACTTACTCAGTGCAGCAGGCGATAACGGCTTAGCATTTGGCTTGCACCGCTGGATGATCCTTGGCCCACAGAATAGTGGGAGTAACTTACACATTGATCCACTGGGAACATCTGCATGGAATATGCTGCTAATAGGTCGTAAGCTGTGGGTATTGTTCCCACCTAACACCCAAGAATCGTCGCTCAAGTCCGTACAGCGGATGGCTATGACTGGGAGTTCAGACGAGGAGAAGGCTGCAGGAGAGCGGGAAGGAGATTACTGCGCAGCAGGTTGGTTTGTTAATCAATTACCAAACATAAAGAAAGAGATCATGGACACACGTGTGCAATTTGTGCAACAACCTGGGGAAACTGTTTTCGTGCCAGAAGGATGGTGGCATGCGGTGTTGAACCTTGACACCACTTTTGCTGTCACGCAGAACTTTGGGCATCCACACTCCTTTGAAAAGGTGGCAACAGCGCTGGATGAAGCATGCCACAAGTCAGCGAAGGCGTGGCGGAGGAATATCAAGAGAACAACGTGGCCCGCTGCAGCAGTAGGGGAATCGATATTGCAGGGGGTCTGATATCTATACAGATAGAGTTGAGTGCATATACTACTTTTTGTACAAATGTTAATAAAGAACACAAGAAAAACATCAGAACCAATACAACATTACATTGTGCTCAGTCTAAGCTCACACACCACTCATACCCCCCCCCCGTACACAGTACAGTGCCTTCTCGCACGTGTGGCTACTCCTACTCCTATGCCCCCCCACGCTGCATTGACTTGTCAAAGCGCGTATCCAGACGCTGTGCGTCGGTCACCATCTGAGCACGCACAGTAGTATCCACTCGTTGCCTAAAAGAGCCCACGTCTCTAGCATAGTCAAACCCAGTCCTATCACCTTTATTTCCTTTCTTTGCAGCCTGCATCTGAGCTGCTTTCTCTGCATGTATGTCCATCAGCGACGGCCCTCTGAGCGTCTTGTACTCCTCCAATGCAGCGTTCATGGCAGCATCCATTGGAGCAGCTCGGGAAGCAGCATCTGCAGCTGCCTTCTTCGCTTGCAGAGCTTTAGCTGCTTGACTTGCTTGCTTCCCTTTCTTAAATTCCCGGGTTTTGCCGAATGTGCCTTCCAGCGCATCGAATGCCTTACTTTCTCCAGGGGTGAGCATCCACTCTTCGCGGCCTTCTGTGGCAGGCACGTCCAATCCTTCTGGCAGGTCAGTGCTGAGTGCGTTGACAAGACTGGACGGGCCTTTGGGAAGCTCCACAGTAGGCCGCATCGTACGGCGGGGGGCCTTCCAGACAGGAAGCGGCCCCAAATCATCATCATCATCATCATCATCATCATCATCACCATTTTTGCTGCAGTTATCGCTTTCTGCCGCATTGGGGCGCTGAAAACCTGGCGGCATTGCTGGACCTTTGGCTGCGACAGGAAAAGCGGAATCGGAAGCGGTGGCGGTGGCATTGGCGGTGGCATTGGCAGTGGCAGAGGCAGAGGCGGCAGCAGGAGCTGGCAGGTCTGCTGCTTGGTGCGTGTGACGTTGAGCGGTAGTGGTAGCGGCTGACCGCTCATCCTCCCCATCGTCACTATCACTGCTGCTGCCGCTGGACCCATCACTCTCGCTGGCTGCTGCTCTATTACTGCTGGACTTCACATGTTCATCCCTGTCTCTCCCTCTCTTCCTGTGCTTCTTCTCCTTCTCCTTCTCCTCCTCATCCTCCTCCTCAACCGAGGAGGCGGCAGCGGCGTCGGTAACTTTTCCCAGGCGGAATGCTTCCCGCATGAGATATAAGCTACGCAATGCAGCAGTTTTGGTAGAACCAGTGGGAAGGCTCAAGCCGTCGATTGTTTCTACTACGCCCAAAGCCCGAAGCAACTGGGTGAGTTGGTCTGCCACTTCTTGATTTTCCAACCCGTCCAGCTGCAACGCTTGCCCGTCCAACAAGCTGTCCAGCAAACCAGGCAAATCAGCACGCAACTCAGGAAATCTGCCGAGCATTGTAAGCAGACGCAGCGGTGCGGTGCGGCTTGCCAAAGTTTCTGCTTCGCTCAGCGCACTGGGTTGCTTGATACTGCCAGCATTTAATAGTTCCATCAGAAGAATACCTCCAACACTGACAACTTCTGGAAGCTTGTACCAGCCGCTGTGTTGTTCGTATTTCACAGGAAGATATCGCAGCACATTCGTCAATGCATCCCGCAAGCCAATGTCTTGGATGGCTTCCACATTGACGCTTTCACCAGAATCTAGTGAAGCGATTATTGAAGGAAAGTCATCCAGCAACTGCGGAAAATGCAGCAGTGCTACGGTGAGATGCGAGCTGAGATCCTCCATCACGTGCTTTGAGGAAGTCCTTAAAATCCTAATTGCGATTTTTTAGCTTGTCAGACTTATAATTATTGGGATTTCAGCTACTTTTTGGACCGTGCATGATATAGATACATATAACCGATTGAGAAAAAACTGCAGAGCTAGTGCAAAAATTTTGTTATTAACAGCGCTTCGAGTTGTCTCTATATCTAACTAATAAGCGAAGTCTATTCGCTTGTTTGTGTGGTTTGTCAGCCACATACTTCATCAGCAGCAACTTTCCCCCTCTGAATTCCATGACAGCTGATGTTGTATACTGCCTCTATAAGCAAATTGCCAGCCGTATGATTTCCCCCAAATTATTCGACAGTAGCCAACTTACTTCTTCATTTCTTACTTGAACAACGCAGAAATACTCTTCTTGTTGTGCAAGTTATAGATAGCTTGCGCCAATAGTGGACCAACACTTAACTGAGTGATCTTACCAGTGGCAATGGCATTTTCATTGAGTGGAATAGTATCCAAAACAACAAGTTCAGTCAGTGCTGAGTTAGAAATGCGTTCTGCAGCTGGTCCGGAGAATACTCCATGCGATGCAAAGGCAAAGACTCTTCTGGCCCCTTGTTCCTTGATTATC
>JACKZZ010011882.1_pt1 | contig 24467 bp, 12 predicted proteins | sample 8027871 | NCBI WGS metagenome assembly JACKZZ01 (sample SAMN15724774, study PRJNA655200) | protist metagenome | isolation source: fluorescence activated cell sorting (FACS) single amplified genomes of... | place: USA: West Boothbay Harbor, Gulf of Maine | collected 2000-07-19 | reverse complement strand
GAAAATGAGTTTGACTACCAACAGCTACACCAGGTGCTTGAAGTTTTAACAATGCCATATCATTTTGTTGTAAGGATGGTTCTGTTACGTTTGTACCGTCATAACATGGATGTTTATAAATTTTTGAACCAGATAATATTTGACTACATGATGTTGTTGGGCCACCAATACAACCAGCATATATACGTAAACTATGTATATTTCCACCTATGTTTTCATTATTTTTGTCGCTGTTACTTTGTGAAAGAAGTTTATTAAGACAGGATGATGTGGTTAAAACCCATTCATTTGATAATAACGTACCAGTACATAATGTTGTTGACTTTGAAGAAGGTATATTATTATTATTATTATTATTATTTGAATTCTGTAAAGAGGTTGGAGGAGACGATGGTGGTGTTGATAAACCTATGGATACAGTCCATACTAAAAAATCTCCTGATGTACTATTTTTACCACCCGATATACCATATGTTACTGGTATTAAATAGGCAAATATTATGAACAAGGTATGTATCATCATGTTTTGTGATATTTTGTTGTTTCTATTATTATTCTTCTTATTATTTTTCCAATAATATTGGTTATAATGTTTCTTTTGTTCTCGTCTTATCATTGTTTTTCTTTTTTTTCCCTCTGAATTTTTTGTTATTTTTCTTATAAAACGTTATATATATATATTAAAAAAACAAAAACAAACACAAAACACAAATTCTAACAAGATGAAAGTAATGATAATATATTCTACAAGAGTAATATATATATCTATATCTTATCTAATCATAAACGTTATCGTGGAATCTTCATCAATTTAAATTATATATGAATCGAATTAAATGAAATTAAAAAATAACAAACTGCCCATCCAATCACGCATCTCCATCAAATTTGGCATGGCATTTAGACGCTATTTACCTGCTGGCCTGCTATCTGCTGTGATGAAGGGATGATTTCAAAAAAATAATGGATTTAGAAATGCTGTTGCTGCTTGACTTACAACATAATTTAGAAAAACAAAAAATGAAATTAAATAATGCTGTTGCTGCTTGCTGGCTTGACTTACAACATAATTTATAAAACAAAAAATGAAATTAAATAATGCTGTTGCTGCTTGACTTACAACAAAAAATTGAAATTTGGTGTTGATCGCGGTCAATTCTGTTGTTGTTGTTCAAACTATTTGAAACAAGCACAACAAGTCTTTCATGTGCTTTGAGTGGATTGAGGGATGAGATGGAAATTGATTGCGAATCGTGTGGTACCAGTCGTAAAACCGACCTGTTATTGATATAAGTTGATTCGATATTATATATACTGCATATTTTCTGGATAAAATTTACAACATTGCATTTTTTTTTTTTACGTCCCCCAATAATAATTGATTCATAATAATTTTACATCACCTTTTTTTCAATTTCATAGTTTATTTTTTTTTTTTTTTTTTTTTTAGACATTTGTGTATACCTTTGTTCCTTCGTTGTTTGGATTCTGCTATAATATATCGTTATATATTTCAACAACGTCAATAATCAAACGTAAAAACAACTTCATTATATAATATTCAATCTTTGTAAACAACTACCATCAACACCACCACCACCACCACGACAACTATGTCCTCCAATCAAACATATGTAGATGAAACATTAAAAATCAAAGAAAAACCAAGGTTTTATGAAAAATTAAAACGTGAAATTGATGAAGAAGCAAGTGACCGTGCCTATGAAGCAAATAATCGTATAGATGTTATACGAGCACGTTTGATTGAATATTTCAATTTTTATGATTGTCATAATGGAAGTAATGAATATGATAAAGAAACCATTGTTGTGAATGATTATGACGATGATGGTCAATTAAAAGAGCCAGCAAACAATAATAATAATAACGATGATGGTACAATGATACCAGAAATATCAAAAGATGATAATGAAGAATATATTGATTTAGCAAATATTGATTTACTAGATTTAGTTGAAAATACACCAAATACAGATGATACTTTTTTACGGAATGAACAAATAAGAAAACTGAAAATGGAAAACAAACGAAAACAATTATCATTTAGGTTAGATGAATTGTTACAAGATTTAATACATATTGAAGAAATTACAACTGCAGAAGATGTTAAAACACCAGCATGGATGCGATTTGATTATCTTGTTGGTGGTATGTTATTTGAATTTTTTGATATGTTTTTACCATATTTAAGTCGATTTTTAAGAAAATGTCATAGCAGCAGCAATAATAATAATAATAATAATAATGATAAGAAGAACAACAACAACAACAATATCACGAATGAAATAACAATGCGATTACGAGATTTATTTTTATCCTTGTGTTCTGCATCAAATGCTAAGGAAATATATACCTATACAATGGCATATATGGAACAATTTCGTAAATCTATTATTTTCCCAGATTTATTATATATCATTCGAAAATCATTTATACAAATTAAATATTTAAAACGTGAAAAATTTATTGTTGATGCAGCACCAACAATTTTAAAATGTTTTACGTTTGATCATAAACGATTTATTGGTATTTCTCTTTCTGGTAGTGGAAGTGATGACGATGATGATGAATATTATGATGATTATGAATTTTCAAAGAAACGATTAACAAATATTGATCAATATATACTTAAAAATTTACCACCACATGTAAAACGATTTGATAAATCACATAAAGATTTAAAAGTTGATGATACATCCAATCAAGACGAATTAGGAAAAGCCGTTGAAGCGGTTGCAAATCAAGTAGTACCAGATGTGGTAGAACAATTAGCAAAGGCAAAAAATATACCTGATCCATTAAAACCAACATCATTGAATACCGAAGTTGGTATTAATCATAATTTAGATCATCATAATATTAATACACCAGTACATATCAAACATTTAACACAATTGTTAAATTATTCAATTGAATTTATTCAACAGAAAGATGTAAACAAACCAAATGAAAAAGCATTGGAATCTCCATTTACAGATTATACATCGCGAAAGATGAGGCGTGTGGTAACTGCTATTGTATTGAAAATATATGAACCATGGTTACATGTTGATATGAAATATGTATCAAATAAAATACGACATAATTTGAATATTTTAAAATATTATTTACACAAAGATGGATTTACATTTTATGATATTTTAAAAAGTCAATATGATTATATGCCATGGACACGTAAAGGTATACAGAAAAGATTGAAAGATCAAAATTATAAAGATGAAATTGAACCAGATGATCCATATTTTGTTAAAGATAATTATGAACCAGATATGCAAAAAATGGATTCCGATGATGAAGAAGAAGAAACAAAAAAGAAAATTTATCTATCTACAAAAGGTATCAGTTGGATGGCATATATGCTGTTATTTTGTAAGGAGAAAGAAGAAGACGAAGAGGGGGAGGAAGAGGAGGATGAAAACAGTAATATTAATAGTCGTAAACAAAACGTTAATACACTTTTGGAGCCACATGATTTTAGTATCGATCTATATTATTTTCCACAAGTATATTCAAAAGAATATGTAGTTCGTTTATTTATACCTATTATTCGTTTTATGATATTAAATACGAGCAGTGGTGGTGGTGGTGGTCGTGGTACAAATGATGATGGTGGATTAAATATAATACAACGACGTGGTATTGAAATGATGACATGGATCATTGATTTTGCATATGATGATATTTTATTGAAATATAATCAAATTGATTGTCCAAATTTAACACAAGAAGAAATACATTTATTACGCAATGAAGAGAATCCAAAACCAAATGATGATGGTGATGTATTAGCATTTGCAGAAGCAATGATAACATTGACTTGTACTATTAAAGGTAATAGTAAAGAATCGATGATGTTACGAAATAAATGTTGGCAATATGTTTGTAAATTTATTGATTTATTTACACCAAATACATCATATAATTTAATATATGCAATAGTTGAAACTTGTCCATATACAAATATTATTGGTTTGTTATTAGATCGTGTATTGGTATACGTACAACGTTATTATCCTGCAGCACGCAGTAGTAGTAATATGCACAGTGATGAAAATGTTGTTGATATATATTATATTAGTAATAAAATCAATGAGTTATTATGGTATGTATTGGATAAAATCAATGAAACGAATGGTAATAATAACAATGGTAGAAACATGTTTGAAGATAATCATGCGTATGGTTGTGATATCTATAATTCCATTGATATCTATTGTAGTTCGTTTAATATATTTCGATTTTTATTAATTCGTGATAAAAAAAATAATATATGTGAACTTTGGCCAGATATAATAAGTAAAGGTTATTTTAAGAAAATCAAAGATGTGAAATATAATTTAAATAAGAAAATAGATGCTAGGATGATTGATTTAAAACAAGCTCATCCATCGATTAAAAATGAATTTCAACGTGAAGTATTACGATTGAATATGATGGATGATGTTGTTACCAGAGTCATTGAATTGATTGAAGAGGATGATCGGTATAAGTTGTTGAAATAAAATGAGATATATATATTTAAGGAAGTGATGTGAGAAGTGTGACAAAGCGTAGAAGAATTAAAAATAAATATTTACGAGCCGTATTTTTGTAATTTTAAAAAAATTAATTTACACACTGACACACTTAAGTAATACCCCCGTTAAAACACACTCTTCACATACACACAAACATCACACATTTCCTCCCATCTTTGACTTATAAATCTCAGTAATTTGTGTAGCCATGATTTCATTTGCAATTTGTGCTGGATGAAATCCATCGGGTGCCATCATTTTTTTAATTGATTCAGTAGATGTATCAATCCCTGTTTCACTCCATTCCACACATATTGTATTTAATTCTTTTTCATTTGCCATACATACTTTTTTAGTTACATTTGTCATTAATTTTACATAATAACCAACAAGTAAGTTTAATGGTTTTAAATATGATATTTGTGGAAATTTTTCCATCGGAGGCATCGCATTTACTAATATTAAAGTTTTTCTTGTAATATCATCATTATTATTATTATTTAAAACGGTATATAATGTTTTCAACATATTTGTTAATTCAATTTCATATGTAGATGGACTATGAAAACTTAATACATGATTAACTCCAATTGAGATGACACATACATCATATTTTATTGTTATATTCTTTTCTATATTTTTTTGTTTCCTTCTTTGCAAGATAGGAATTAATTTTTCTTCACAATCTTTTGCTGTATAACCACTTTTACCTAAAATTTTCCAATTTAAATTTTTATTTATACAAACATTTGATAGTTCCTTTGCAACACACCCTGCAAATCCAACTTGATTATTTTCACAACCAACACCAGCTGCTACACTATCTCCAAAAATTAAAACCAACATATCTGCTTTATCTTTTTTCACTTCTTTGATATGTTTATTATTTTTACATGTTCCAGTACGTTTCCCTGGCGCTTCTGGTAATTTTGGCGTTCGATATGCTAAAATCGCTACTTCTACTGCTATGGTAACTGCGGATACGGTTAGCGTGGTTACAGCAATTTTTATTGAATTTTTTAAAATTCTTCGAAACAATGTTGACATTTTAATTTTGAATTATTATTATTACTTTTTTTTTTTATAATACTTTGTAAAAAACTTTTATTATATGTAACGTACTACCATCAATATTGCTTTTCAAAACAATTATACAAGCAAAGCTAACAAAAAAATAACAGAAAGAAAGAAACAAGAAGAATGTGTCTAATTAAAATCATCATAAGTACCACACTGCACACTGCACACACACACATACATACACAATTTTATGCATAAATGAACAATAATTGCTCTGTGTTGTTGTTTGTTGTTCCTGATTTCTCACTTCTTCTCACACACATTGAAACATTTTGATGACGCTTGTATCCCTTGCTGTGTCAATGCTATTAATTAGCAGGTGCATAGCAGTGAAAATGGATGGAAAATTGGGACGTGAGACGTGAGTTCCCAGAGCTGATGGGAGCTGGGAGTTCTATAGAAAAATATAGATCACTAACAAGTATAAGCTTCTTCCAATCAAAAAGGCAAAAATGATTTTATATCGATTCCTTCCCCCACTATGCACCTGCTAATACAATAGTATGGAGATAGCACTCATATGATGGATATCATTTGCTATGTACGTGCTAATATAATAGCATTGACACAGCAAGGGATACAAGCGTCAAAATGTTTCATATATTGATATAGGTCCCGTGTAAGAAGAGAGAGGTAGCCGTTAGCTATAAAAATAACCCAAATAAAGAACACACATCTCTCTCTCTCATCAAATCATCTCTCATCAAATCATCTCTCATCAAATCATCTCTCTCATCATCTCCCAGATCCCGATCTCAGCAGAGTATATACCGTCTTGTCCGTCCAGTCGTCTTCGTCTGGTGTGTGGATCAAGGATATATAAAAATACTAAATTAAGATATATTTTGTTAATATATTTGTTGTAAGAATGCAGCAGAAAAATTCAATAATAACAACAACACTAGCCATAATACTACGGATGAACAAGTTATATCTAGAAATTATGTAGTTGCGAAAGATGAAACGTTTGATTTTATTGAATATTTAGATGAATATGATGTATTGATCAATCCTATCAAAGCAAATAAAAAAAAGAAAAAAACTACTAATAAAAAAGGAACGAAATCTAACACCGACTTGACAGATGGTGCTAGTAGTGAATCAGGTTTATCCACCTCTAGTAAAAGTGGTTTAAGAAGCCGTGGTGGTACATCTGCTGCCATGTCAGCGTTAAGAAAAAATATCAATTTCGCAAATGACAGTAGTAGTGGTTGGTAAAAAAAGAAAATAATTTTCGTCGTATATAATATATTATACACGGTGTATGTGTGATGTGTGAAGGATACGAAGAGAAGTGTTGTGGTAAGAGGTGTACCGTTAAATTATAAAAAGAACTGTGACCGGTACAGTCAGATTTAGAAACTCAGAGAGGAGGGTACACAAGGGGTACAAGAAGGAAAAGTTAAAAGTAAAATTACACATAATATCATATATGTACATATAATGTACCTGTGGTTGGAAGCAAAACAAATTAATATAGAAATACATGCCATCAATCTCCCAGCTTATTATTACTACTATTACTACTACTACCACTACCATTCTGCTCTTCTTTGCTATTCCGTTTGTTGTTCTTTTTTAAATTATTGAACCGTTCAAGCAAACGATTGTATTTTCTTTTTAATTTCTGTGATTGTTCATATTTACTTTTTAATAAATCAAATCTCTTTTCTAAATTATTGTATTTCTTTTTACTGATTTGTGTTCGTTCGTATTTTTTTTTCAATAAATCAAATCTTTTTTGCAATTGTGTATATTTTTTAGTACCACTTGATTTTTGTTGATTGCCATATTTTGTTTTCAATGTTGTATATCTTTTTTGTAAATTATCATGTTTACGTTTTATTTCATGGGAATGAGTTTTAAATTTATTTACTCGTATTTCCATTCGTCGATATTGTCTTTTATTAATGTTTGTTGTAGTAGTGCGTCGTTTTCTTTTTGTTGTTGTTGTTGTTGTTGTTGGTAAGCTTTGTTCCTTCTCTTCTCCTTTATTATTGTCAACTGTTCTGTTTGCATCACTATTATACATGATACTTGCAATATGTAATGGATTTGTTGTCACTAATTTTATATTTTTTACAGCTAAATCTTAAAAAATAATAATAAAAATTCTGAATTTCTTAATTTTAAAATTTTCAAATAAAAATTGATTTTTTTTTGCTTTGTCGTTGTGTTTCTTTTTGTTTTGTTTCGCAATATTGTTTATATACACATATACATTTTATGAATCAATGAGTATATATGTGATGAAATGTAAAGTATCAACCAATTTATTCTTGTGCCACGTTGCTCCCGTTAGATGAAGTAGAAGATGAATGAATTTAAATGAATTTACGAATTATTTACGTTTAAGGACTTTTCCTCCCATCAAAATAGTGGTAGAATGGTATTGTTTGTTATATAAAACAGTATAAGATAGATGATATTTTGTATCATTTTATGGAATAATTATTCGTGGGTCAGTCTGCCTTAATCTATTAATAGGTCCTAGACTTTTCAATTATAAGTCTGCCAGGTCTGCCAGTCTGCCTTTGCCATACTGCCATACTCCACTACTAGCAACTCACTATATACTCACTACTAACAACTAACAACTATATGCATAATTAAAATAATTTTGCTTATGTATTTGATAGATGATAATATTATGATGGTTAAAATCTAAGTCATTATGTAATAATTTTAGTTCCTGTGGTTTTATAATATCTGAGAAGAAGAGTATAAATAAACACACACGACTATACGACTTGAGGATTTTGTAAAAAAATACGAACCTCCGTCCTTCGTATTGTAAAATTTATGAATTAAATGTCATAAAAAATGTTCAACAATTTTAACCGCACACAAAATACTTGAATCTCTCTAAAAATCATTTCTAATAATCATCAAATTGTTGGGCCTCAGCTTCCTTTTGTAAAAAATTAAGTGCAGCAGATTTTTGATACACTTGTTTAAAATGTGGCTTTTTATTCAAATGACGAAACACATCTAATTCCGTAACGATTTTCCATGACACTTCAACAGGTTTACTATCCACTCTACCAGCCACTAACCGTTTTGCATAAGTATCACTTGCTAATTTGATTAAATATGTTGGACGATAATCAGATTCTTTAAATTCAGGTTTATAATTTTTAAATATACGTTTAATACGACGATCATCACATTCTTTCAGTAAATTAGTGGCATATTTTTCTTCTTGCTGAGTTGCGTCATAATCTCGTGGTGAAAACTGTTGTTTATTACCATCGACATAATTCTCAAATCGTCCACATTCAATATTTACATATTTATACTCCGGTTGCTCACCAGTTGGTACATATTTTACCCATTCAGAATCTGCATTCCATGGTTCTATCTTTTTTTTATTATTTTTTCTTCTAGCGGATTGAGTTGACCTTTTTCGATTTCTGTGACTATTATTATTATTATTATTATTATTATTATTATTATTAGTGTTTGTATGGATCGATACATTACTACTATTTGATGGTGGTCGTTGCGATGGTGGTTTTGGGCGATAAGAATTTAATCGTTTTATTGCAAATGGTTCATTTCTTGCTGCTGCTTCTTCTAGTGATTTTCTTCGTTGTATTCTAAATTTAAGCACACGTTTTGCTTTTGCAATCATATTATATCCCATCCTTTCTTTTTCAATTTTTTCCATATCTCCCATTTCCCCTGATTTTAATGGGTTTTGTTTTTCATCTGGCATTCTCATTGGAGTGGAATAACATAATCGCGGAGAGTAGTTTTTAATATGGATGATTCGATGATCGGCATTCATTGCTTTTTTACGTGTTCTATATGCTGGTGGTTTAGCTAATCTTTTAAAAAACTTATCTCGTGGACTTAAAGTTGCTTCAATTTGTGACTCTGTAGGTATTACATAACCATCATATTTATGACTTTGTTCAACATGTGAAAACCTTGGTACATATGAAGGAACATTAGAAATACGATTAGTAGCATACAATATGTTTTCTTGATCACGTTTCCATAATGGCTTTTCAGCTGCCATTTTTTCCATGCGTCGTTTTAATGGGCCTAAGTCTAGGCTTGGCTCATCTGGTAATACTGGTAAACTATTTATAGACCCAATTGTCGATGCCATTTTATATTATATTACCTATTATTAATAAATATAGTATATTATGATTAAGCTTTTTGCACTATAAATTATTCCTCTATTTATGTATAAGTGTATCAACGGCACAATACAATGCTTTTTAAATGCAAAGAATTATTTGGTATGATTTTTGTTTGTTCCAACAGTATTTTTTTTTTTGGAACAATATATGCATACTGGCATAAATTCAGGTATTATTATTATTAGATGATTATTATTAGGTATAACAACAAAAAGAGGAGTGAAGAGTTGTCACTACGACGATACGGGGGTAACACAGTCTCGCAGGGAAACATATATTATTAAATATTAATCTTATGCTATTGAATTTCATAATAAGAACATTTGCTTTACCCCCACACGCCTTGGTTAATGATACCCTAACGAAAACCAAAATAAAAAAACCGACCTATGCCTATATTAATATATGCCTATATGCTAATGCCTATATCGATATGCCTCTGTATATACCAAAGGGCAAAGGGGAGAAAGGGAGAAACTGAAAACTGAAATAACTCCTCTTTTACTTTAGAAAATTTTATAAGTGTATTAGGTAAATTATATTTTATACTTATTACAATATTACATTTAATAGTAATAAAAACATAACGTTCCTATCAATGCTTGTTACAGGGAAAAAAAAAGACTGGTTTATCAAAGTACACTATTGTATAAATAAACTAGTTAATCTTGAAAAGAAAGTTTTATTAGTAATTACCAATAGCAATACATAATGCTGTCTTACATATTAAGGACTTGATTACACATTGTTGTGACAATAGGATTAATTGATTGATCTTTTTTTTCAATCAATAAGATATATAATATAATAACGGCAACTATATATATTTGATAATAAAACTAGCTTATTATGAAACTTTTGTTTCTACTCAAGATAACTTCTACACAAATTGTAAAGATCACCAGTAATAAGATTTTTAAAGGGTTTCATATAGATCAAGAGTAAACATAAAACAGTTTACATATAGTCTTACAAAGTCCCATACAGCTTTTTTTTAGATATATATATCACCATTTATATATAGTTATGTATGTATTTTAAGCGAAATTCATAGTGTATTCAAACAAAACATTTTTCATTCACTATATACTTATAGAATAATATAAAAAAAAATACCAAATTATGTTTCTGGGTAATTCAACACATGAAAGTGAGATAAAAAAAGATAATGTGTGGGTATGGGATACATTATGGAAACCTAAGTCAAAGGCAAAGTTAAAAATCGATATTGCAGAAACGGTAAGGTTGGATGAACGTGGTCATATTAAAATGTGGTTATTTACGTCTAAAATAGGTACAATATTAAAACGTACTTCAAAAAAATCTACCTATGAGTTATTATTACAACGTTTTCAAAGTTTGCATGGTAAACAACAGATGGCAATGACACGAACAACTGATTTATCATCAACTGTAGCAACATTGTACGGAAAAGGTAGCCAAGACGATAATAGTAGTAAAGGTAATAAAAATAATAACAAGTCTGAAGAAACAGAAATTGATTTACAACTTTTGAATAAAATATGTAGTAATCATACTGCATCCCAACGATATAGCACATCCTTAATACAATTTAAAACCATCTCTCGAACCGGCGATGAGTTGCTGTACCATAATACATATCAAGCACCAAACCCATCCAATGTTAGGGGTGTCGTATCTACATCAACGTATAGAATTCGTAGAATTATGGAAAATGTAATGGAACCTGTGAATACGAAAACAAATTCAAATATTATCTTATCAAACGTTCAGCAAAGTTTAAAACGTGTGTTGAATATGAATCGAACTTTTAATAATTCATTAGATGAAATGACGCATAGAATAATACAAGCGATACAGCATCGACGAAAAGTAGTCGTAACTAAATTTACAGGAGAGTATAGCATGAATACTGATGGAAAACCAGTATTTATCAAAGCACTGGAAGTAAATATATACAATGATCCAGACAAACAAGTTTATAGCAATGGCAAAAGGCATGCAAATTCACCACCCACATTGCCACGGCGGATTAGAGTTAATTATGAAAACAAGCCAGATAACATACTTGGACATAAGGCAAATGCAGAGGCAGGGAGACGATTAGCAACTACGAATAATCGAGCATTGCAATTTCACACGCGTGACCATGAATTACACACAGATGATCAACAAAATATTTTTGAAAGTAAAAGACGTAAGAGAAGAAAGAAAAAAAATGTATTCAATAGAAATGATAATATTGTCAAAGTTCACCGAAAACAATGTCATGGTGATTTTTGTGGGTATAGAGATAAAAATGTTAAAAGCGATGATGAAGATGAAGAGGAAATGATGCCACGGCCACGTTCATCGTCACCTCAAAAGAAACAAAAATATGTACGGTGGACAAGAGAGAGTGCTATGAAGAAAGAATTAAATAAAACAAATAAACAAGTTCAAGAATTAAGAGAAAAACATAAAATAGCATTGGTTGCTGAGGTACAAGAAAACCTTGAAACATCTCAAATGAAACGAAACTTGAGACAAGCAAGCCCACAAACGCAAAGGCCATCATCCACAGGTTCTACCGCATCGTCAACCGCTTCAACAAAGAGTAACACAAAGTCTAGATTTAAATCATTGTCAAAAAATGATAAACAAAGTACATACCCATTAGCGTTTCGTCTTATTGCGAATGCCAGAGTAGACATGCAATACATGTCAGACGATTTGGCGAAATGGTATTTATCAGATAGGTCTCAAAAACGTCGTGGCGATGGCCCTTGGCTGTATGTAACAGCACCAAGTCGTACATCAAAATATACAGTTGGGCGAACTGTGCGATGCTTATGGGAATGGGCCGGTGTCGTTCCATGTACAAAAATTCAATTATTTGCTGGTTTTGATAAAGTCTTTGATGTTGTCATGTCAACTAAAAATGATGGCACCTATACGTTTGATATTCCAAAAAATATATATAATGGATTAAAGGCACATGTTCGCGGCAATATGTGGAGATTGAAAATATCAGATACCAATAATCCAAATACATATTCATATAGTCAACGATTTGTCATTCAACGTTATGAAAACGAAGTGGATGAACGCCGAAAATTACGAAAAGAAATGGAAACGGAGGAATTTAATAAATACAATGATATAATGCGTGATTTGGATAGGGAGGAAATGGATCAGTCACGAGAATTCAATAATTTGCCAGGTATGCCCTATTTTATCAACTCCTTAAGGCAAAATACCAATGTTCCAGCCAGTTTAAAGTATTCTCAAATAACGGTATGCCGGGAGTGTTATTTAGTGTACAATCGATTGCAATTACGTAAACGTGATATTGGGAGATTGAAAGATGCAGGTTGCGTAGTAGATGACCGTGGAAAAGTGGTGAAAGGCCAAGCGCCAGTTAATGCTGTGGTAATTCGTCCATTGGACGAATCGAGACTAGAGCAACAAATAAAAGCTATTGTGGACGGTGTGAAATTAGAACAAAGGTTGCCGCAACCAATATCTGCTGTTGAACGCCACCGTCAAATGGTCCGTAAACGTGAAAAACGAGAAGAACATCAAAATATTTTGAATAAAGTTTGTATGGATATAGAAACTAATGTTGCTCGTGGATTAGGGGTATCTAAAGAAAAAGTGGAAGAGCTAAACAAGGCATATACCAAGGCTCGATCAGTTGGGGTGCCAACGGATGCCCCTTCAATGCGAAATGCAGATTTTGTAAAGCAAAAGGCTAAAAAATTAAATAGAAAACAACATGTAAGAGGTCAATTGCCTCCAAATGGAATGTTTAATCAATACGTCTCAGGGCCTTCTACTGCGTGGGAAGCATCTGATTTACCACCTCGTAATATGTTTGGCGGTGATATTTCCTCATCAGATGATGATGATGAACCATTAATTGCTAATCCACGATCATTTGATTCATTTATGCGCAAGGCACCAACAATACCACCCCCAGTTACGGTTGGGACAAGAAGGAAAGGATGGACATTAGTTGAAGGCCTTGCACCGCCAACATTGCCTCGCAATGTTGATAAGGACGATGGTGATGAAGAGGAGCCGCTTATAAGTGGTGGCTATAATGATGCAGACGATGACGAAGATCAACCATATTTAGGCAACTTAACATCACAGGGTAAGATAAGTACAACATTTCAATCATCACAAAGTGTCCCGTTGATACCAGTAACAAATTCTGGGAAACTGGCGGAAGATTATTTATCTCCAACTAGAGCTAGTCTTCTACGACAACGTGAAAAATCATACCCAATATTAATTACGAAGACGAAAGACGGTACAAATATTGATGGGAATAAAAAGAAAAAGAAAAAAATAAGAAAGCGTATTGTGAAAGAAAAAGAACCATCTACATTTGGATCTCAAGTAACAACTACGATTGAATCTAGATATGACAAAATAATCCCTTTATTGGAAGCGAGAGGTGCTGGTGCACGCGAGTTTCGTTTAGAAGATGCAAAAAATATAAAAAGATCACCGAAAAAAGTTCCATGGAACTCAGCAAGTGGTGAATTTGATGCTTCATCCCCAGCACAAAATAGAAATCTTCCTTTTGGTGAACCTGCGTATAATAAGAAGCGGCGAAAGAAGAAAAATAGACGAATGCGGAAAAGTAAGAACCCTTTCAGTGACAAATTTAAAAAGAAAAAACGACGTTATCCACCGAAACCGACGACTAAATTTGTTCCATTTAAAAAAACAAAAGCAAATGGTGGAAAAACGAAGCGAAAAATACTTAAGCCATCGTCCTTCTTAACTTCGATTCTACCAGATGAATTGCGCCATGACGCCTCGTTGAGAAAAGTTGTCTGTGTCCTTGTCTTGGGCCAATTGGCAGATATTCGAGGTCTATTGCGTGTCTATTCCGCCGATGGTGCAAATGGTTTAGCAAAAAACTTCACGAGTAGTGGTATTGATGATATTTTAAATGAAAACAATGGTTCCAACAATAAAGTTACTATTTTATTAGAAAATTTTGTATGCTGTGCAAATGTTTTTGCAAGTTTATTTGGCCCATTTTCAATGCGTAATAAAAAAGGGGAAAGAAACACATTGGGATTCTGCAAAGGTGCAGATGTTGATCCTGGTATTCCATGGTCCTCAGAAACAGTAACAGCTGATGTTACAAGACTAGTTAAAGAATTTTTGCAATGGTTTGGTGTTGGTATATCACGATATTTAATCTTCGAAGGGGTTTCTCATTGGGTGGCTGGTAGTGTTGTTTTAGCACATAGGAAATGGAAGCAAGCAGCTGTAGAAGCTGACCGTGCGGTTGGAAAAGATTCATACGATGGTGCTGTTGCAAATTTTTTAATTGGCAGGCACATGGATGTAAGAACACAATCATTGGAACGAAAACGTCATTTGCGAAAATCACTCACTGCATTTATTAATATAGGCTCTGAAGCTGCTGAAGAATCATCTGTGTTGAGGCATGAATTGAAACTTAAAAAAGACAAACGCCGGAAACGAATTGCTGATAATAAAGATTCTACTACTAATATCAATCTACTTTCTATCGACAATACTGGGGTACGGCATAATATCGGAGGTGGTAGAGGTAATGATGATGATAATAATAATATGCATGACGTAGATATAGATCGCCAAGCACACGAGCATACGATGAATAATAATAACAGCAACAATAATTATCAAAATGAAGACCAAGATATTGGAAAATCATTAATGTATATTCCAGATGATCAATATCCAATAGCAATGAACTCACCAGAAAAGGATGATGGAAATAATATGAACGATGAATACATAGACCATATTGAAAACGATGGGCAATATGATGACGAGGAAGATCAGATGAATCATCATCATCATCAACAACAACAACATGAAGATGACAATAATGAAATAATTATGGATGATGAAGAACGTTATAAAGAAATCGGAACACCGTTACAAGAATTATGGGAGCAGCGAGGGGAATCTGTGCCAGAAACACCACAAGAGGAAGAGCCAGGATTACAATCATCGCTTGTTAAAACTATGTATGGGCCAACAACGCCTGGATACATGGGCCCAATAACTCCTAATTATGGCCCTGGGTCGCATATTTACCAATCACCATTGACACCTGGATATGACAATCCACCAAATTTGACTTATAATGATGATATTTCAACTGGTCCTACTACGCCATTATATGGCCCTGTCTATACGCCACAAGATGGATCAATGATTTCAACTGCTGATGGAAACAACAATCCGATGCCATTAACACCTGGAATAACTGGTAGTATAACTGATGGTGGTCAAATTCCAAAAACTGAGATTGAAATTACACCATTATATGATGACGAGGATAGTAAAGATACGATGCATGATGAAGAGGGTGAAATGGTAATCGACCCATTGTACATGAAGCAACGACGGGTTGCTGAATTACCGCCATTACATAAAAAAGATGCTGAGATGAGGATACGAACAATAAAAGCAAAAGCGTTGGATGAGATGAGAGAGAAATTTTCTAAAACACCGTTGCATGGAAGTGACTCAGAAGATTCAACCGCATCAACAATACGAGATTTAAGAGAAAGTCATGAAGGTGATATCGAAGTATTAAAAGTCAAATTGCAAGCAGAACGAAGACGACAACGAGAAATATTGAAACGAAAGCTTGAAGAAGATGATAATAAGAAAGGAACATTAAACACGAACGACAATGAAATTTCTCAACAAAACCAACTTTCTATGATTAATACACATGTAACTAGTGAAGTCGCAACTTTAAAAGATCGTTTAATACGGGAGAAAGATCGACAGCGTGAAAATTTAAAACGTAGACTTGCGGATAGAAAAAGAAGCTCTAGTGGTCATAAAGATCAGGTCAACAAAGCTGCTGATGCGGCATATACGTTTTATGCAACAGGGGAAGACGAGGAAAAACATAGTATTAATAATAATAATAATAATGGTAGTTACAACAATGACGATAATAACAATATGGATAAAATGTCTACAGATGATGATATATCCACAGCCCCTTCCAGTGCCAATATGAATGTAAATGATAATGGTAGTAGTTCTTCAATGGATGCTATCACAACCGGTATGCACAAGGCAAATTTAAATGGAACAGAAGCTGTAAACCATACGTTATCTAAGAAAAAAGATAAAACAACAAAGGCATTACTTTCCGCACGTTTAGGCAATATGTCAGACATTCTATTTAAGATGATACGTACGAAGAAATTAGGAGCATTAAAAGCAATGTTAGATGCAGGTTCAGATATTTTAACAAGAAATGAAGCGGGAGATACGCTTTTAATAGAAGCAGCAAAAATAGATGATATTGATTTATTACATATGCTTATAGCTCGTGGCGGTAAACAACTACTTGATGCGCAGAATTATGAAGGAAATACAGCATTGCATTACATCTTTGCTCGCAATGACCCTGTAAGTGCATCGTTTTTGATTGCAAATGGAGCAGATGAATTAATTAAAAATATGTACGGATTAGGCACTAGGGATGGAATACGAATGTCCGATTATGATAATTTGCAGTTTTAACAAATTATATTTATTTATGGATGTACGACGACCGGAGGAGAAAAGAGAGAGGAGAGAAAGCTCTGATGAGGCGCGAGTGGGCCGAGTTAGGAAACCGCCACAATATATATATATATGTAAATCTATTTAGTCCGTTGCTTCGACGTTTATTTATGTATATAATAAACGTCTCTAGAACCAACACTCAACTCTCCAAGTGTGTGGTCTCTTAAAAGTCGTCCCTAGGTCTGTCTGCATTTGTCAAAAAAATCACTTTTTCAGACGACTTTTGATTTTTTCCAAACTGCAACAACTATTAAATAGCGGCTTTACGAATTAATATACAAATATATATACCATAGTCATCATCACACAGATACATTCGCACAGAATAGAACATAATAAATACAAGAGACATATCAGGAACCCCCCTCTGTATCTTAAACAATCACACATATAACACACGGAATACATACAAATAACCAAACCAAAACAAAGACGTACACACGATATATATATATATATATTAAACAATCACAATTTATAATCACACACACTCTCATCTTAAAAATAATCATCAATTTATAATGAGTACTCATACCAACCAAGAAGTATTATTTACAAAACGTCCAAATGGAAATGAAAATAATATGACAGAATGTTTTCAAGTGAATAATATTGATATGCCAACAAAAGAAATGTTAAATGAAAATGAAGTAGTTGTTGCATCGTATTTATTTTCAGTAGATCCTACCATGAGAAATGCAATGGTAGGTTCCACACTAGGTCTCACCGAAAAAGAAAATACAAATACATATTATCAAATGATGAATTGGAAAACAAATAACCCAGGTTCAGGTCGAATTATTGGATATATCTTACATAGTAAAGATGCAAATTTTAAAGTTGGGGATTGTGTATCAACACGTGGATATTGGAGACGATTTAACGTTTTTAAAAGTTCAAAAGTACAAAAATTAGATACGTCCATACCAGTCGAATCATACATGTCCGTGCTAGGTGGAACGGGCAATGCATCGTATTTGCCAATTAAACATATTGGAAAACCAAAAGAAGGTGAAGTGGCATTTGTATCTGGTGCAGCTGGTGCAACTGGATTTTGTGCTGTCGTAAGTTATTAATCCTTATATAATAAATTGAACAATTGTTACAGAATCTAACACAATGAAAATACATACTCGTATATATATATATAGCAAGTATTGAAATTATTAGGTTGTACCGTCATTGGATGTGCATCGACACCAGAAAAGATACAATTATTAGAAAGTATTGGTGTACATGCATTTAATTATAAAATGGAAAAACCATTAGATGCATTATTACGTTTAGCACCAAATGGTTTGGATATTTATTTTGATAATGTTGGTGGTGAAATACTTGAAAGTGCATTGGAAGTAATGAATGATTTTGGACGGATCATTGCATGTGGTTCCATTAGTGGATATGATCAACCTGTTGAAAAACGTTATGGTGTAAGAAATTTATTCCATATCGTTGCTAAACGTTTAACATTTCAAGGGTATATTACTGACCCATTGAGTTTTACCATGGAACAATTTGCTGATGCAAATCAACAATTAAGTAAATGGTTAATGGAGAAAAAAATAATTGATCAATATACTATTGTTGATGGGTTTGATCAGCTTCCAAATGCATTGTATGGGTTGTTTGAAAGTAAAAATACGGGGAAAATGATGGTACGTTGTCAATTGCCAAATGAATTGGGTGTTAATACTACTAGTAGTAAGCTTTGAAGCTTTGAAGGATAGGATGATATGATGGAACATCGATTACCTGAATATTATCTCGAGACGCATGTACATCGTTGTATTAGTGTGTGGTATACATTTGTGAAGGATGGTGTCGTCATTTGTTGAAAATGTGTTGCCATTGTAATATGTCAAGAGATTTGTCGTTACTGTTTTTGCAGAGTGTTTGAGAGTTAATAAAAAAAACACATTTTTTTCCAGAAATATAAAAATACTAAATGATTACGTATGATATGCATATGATTTAAATAAGGAGTGTTGATGTTTTATATAAAATGCCTTTTAAGACTTGTCTGACTTTCGACTTTTCCTCCGCTCATCTAGCCTTTAGTCATACTCTCATATCACACTCCCTAATATAATCAATCTCTCCCTTTCTTCTTCTCCTCAACCACAACATCATATTTACAATAACTTTGTTTAAATTTAATGACTAACTCACGTTGTGCATTGAAATTCAAACGTTTATCTTCCTTTCTACCAAAACGTGATGGGGGATTACCAAGTAAATCATTAACAACATCCTGTCCAAAATATGGACTAAATTTCTTTGCATCTTCAATAATATGTCCATATCCAACTTTCGGTTTCTTAACATGGCATATTTCAACATGAAAGTAGGAAAAATTTGGTGGTATAGCTTGATTAATATGATTTGCATGACTTGTATTAATGATTTTTTTATGTGAACTCCATTCTGTATCTGAATTTAAGATCGCTTGTTGAAAATGTATTGGTGATTCCTCTGCAATGTCATCCTCAATTGGTATACAATGTATTGATGTATGATGTGAACGATTGATATTCATGACTGTTTCAAGAAAGATACATGAACGTTTTTCATGATGAAACATTTGTAATAAACTATGTTTATAATTAGCAATCTCATTATTTATATCATTATCCGCTTGCGTCATGCTTTTAATTGGTTGCAATGGAACTATTAAACAATGTCCATTCGTAATTGGTTTGTTCCTTGGTAACATTAAATATGCATATTGATTCATTGATATGATTAAATGTTTAGGGAAATGGTTATTGTTAATATTATATTGATCATGTTGCACTATTTGATTATATCGTTGTTGATTTCTACCTGCATTGCTACGTATAGCATTTTGTTTTTGTGAATTTGTACGATTATCTGTAAATAAACTCATATCAAGTTCAGTGGATTGATCACCAGTACCACCAGTTTCCATCATTAAACCTTTAAATCGTTTACCACGTTTTAAAACATTTTTAATGAAAATTGAATCCAAATCGGAACTTGTCGTATTACTTGATATACTAGTACCACGTGCATTTGCTGGATCAAATGTTTCACCTTCTTTATGAAATCGGTTTGACATAATACTGTTTGTTTTCATGTTGTTGTTGTTCTTGTTGTTGTTTTTCTGTTGTTGTTGATTATTATCATGATTATTCAAATGATGTAATTTTCGTTGTTCAATTAATTCTGCTTTACGTTTTTTAAATAAATGTGGATTATTCATTGGATTATTGGTAGCAGGAGGTGCATCGTCATTGTATTCTTCGTTGGTTGGTGTATTGGTTGGTTCTAATCCTAATAATTGACGTTTTATTGCTTCTGCTGCTGCTTTGTTTGGATCTAATTTCGATGGTTGAATGGATTTATGTTTACGTATATTGTTTCTTCGACTGCTAATAATTGGTGATATTCTTGTTGAATTTATATTATTATTATTATTAATAGGATTGTTATCATCTTTTGCTTTTGCTAATAATTCTTCAAAGGATAATGTTTGTGGTGGTTGCGAAGAGATGGATGATATTGGAGCGGTACCATTTGCTTTTGCTAATAATTCGTCGAAGGATAATGTTTCTGGTGGTGGTTGTTTTGTTATATGATATAGTTGTTTCTCTTGAATTATATTATTATCTTCATCGTTTGATTCCCCACTACTACTATTATTTAAATTTACGTTTAAATTATTATTAATTTTCTTTTTATGTTTTTTTTTCTTTTTCTTCTTCTTTTTCTTTGATTTTTTTTCACGTCGTGTTTCATTTGTTGTTGGGACAAACGAGATGCCTTCTAAGTAATTCATGGTGTATGCGATGTATATATATTTGTTGTATAATGTGTGTATTTTGTATAACACAAAGGTGTGTATATTGATATTTATTTCATTATATATGTAAAGGGAAAGGGAAAGGGAAATACTAATTCAAATGGACTTTGTTCAAAAACAAATATAAAATAAACAAGACGAAAGAGACTTAAGAAAACTATATTTTTAATTTATACACAAGGGATACATTCGGCAGGAATGAAATACTGATGCACATTCTTTTATTGTGCATACAATGAAATCTTGTGGAGTTGTTCCACCCCCTACGCATCGTTTTACTTTCCTTTTCACAGATCACACATGACGGACTGGTATACATGCTTCACAATTATTGGACCATTATATATACTGTATATGTTGTTGACTTTACATTTGGATGCATCTACTTGCATTGTGAGCAAAAGTGCAATTCGCTTCTAGTATGCGATAATGTGCATCCTCTAACACTCTTGTTCCAACAAATACAGCTACATACATATATTTCAAGTAACAACTTTCACATTACTTCTTTCCATCATCTTCATATCCACGTCGCCATGAATGCAAATGCCCTGATGTTGGTGGTGACCATAATAAACAATTTGCTTTATGTTGGGATTGCGTACTGAAATGCCTTCCAGCGTTGTAATCGTGACTTTCATAAAATTTTCTATTTTGATCATGTTGTTGTTGTGTAGAGGAAGATGGTTTTTTTCCAGCACATGTGCATGTTATGAAATTGTTATTGTCACCGTTTGTTACATTCTTTGTATTACGATTGGTATGATTGTTGTTGTTATTATGATTTTCATTTAGTAATAGTTGATGATGATTCTTTCTTGCATTATTATTACAATTATTGGTAGTAGTATTTCTATTTCCATTTCCATTTCTATTATTTATATTGTTCATGTTGTTTTGTTGTTGATAATATCGATAATGTGCAGGATTCGTGATGACAATTGGCATGAACTTTTTACCAAATGATGTGACCCATATACCAAACGTTTTCAAAACATTCGGATCAGTAGATAGTAATATATACCCAGCTTCACGTGTTGTTAATGCTTTTAAATGTTTCTTCTTCTTAATTTTTTTATTGAATTTATTGATAAAAGCAGATAATGTTGTCCATTGTTTGGAGGTATTAATTTGAGCAAATGTATTCAATATAGCTGTATTATTATTTGCAGTGGTGGTGGTGGTGGTGATGACATTTGTTGATAATGATGCTGATGATGTTGTTGTTGATGACGATGATGGTGTAACAATATTCATCATCAATTCTATGTACCGATATCTCCTTACGTATCCAAAACTAAAATACAAAAACTAAAATTTACAACCAAATTACAAAAAATTACAATAATTGATTGAAATGCAAAATTAAAAAAAAATAAAAAATTATATTTTATTTTTCCAAAAATATAAAATATTAACAAGGCTCAAAAACAAAATAACGATCGGTATTTATAATCGAATGACATATATAAATATAATCAAAATATATTATATATAATAAGCCGACGAAACATACCCTGTATTGATTGGATCACTTTAACCTTGAACAATCAATTCATTTAAAATTCAAAATAAAAAATTTTCAAAAAATAAAACACCTTAAACAAGAAATCGTTTGGGTTAAGGTATATGGTATTTGCACTAAAATTGGTTCAATTAAGTACCTCTTTAAGTACACAATGTGAACATATGATAGGTGATATAGGGCGGATGATTGTTCGTGTTAAGATTAGGGTATTGATAGTTTTTAAATGTACCTAAAACTTACCAAATTTATGCAATATTACTCGAAATTTCATATTATGTTATACTATAGAATATACTACTAAGTATAATTATATAGATATGAAAATTATATGTACGGGGATATTTGTTACGTATCATATCGAAGGTACTATATTTTGACGAAAACAACCTAAATGTTGATTTAAAATGTGATAGGAGCATTTTTGGTCCAATTTTTGTGATTTTTAAAAACTTGAATGAATTGAAGAAGTATCTTTATATGTATGAATCCCATTGAATGTGTTGAATGTGTTTGATGTACGAGTGTGAGGGAAAAAATAGAAAAAAATAATCATCTCTGTGTTATAGATCAGATTAACGTTTGCGTGTGTCGTCTGGAAAAAGTAGTAACATTTCAATTTTCAAACAACGAAAAAAAAAATTTTTTAACATCATCATCAACATTTTGTCATTTTCGTAGAATAAATTCTGATAACATTGTCTATATATATATATATATCACATTGAAAATTGCTTTGTTTAAATAATACAACCAATCAATCAATTAATCATGAATACAACTACATTAAATCAGCCGATTGTAATAGATAATGGTACAGGTGTAATGAAAGCAGGATTTGGAGGGTACGTAATAAATTCTCTTCTCTTAAACTTAAAAAAAAAGATATACCCTCTCTAACATATATATAACTCATTCATACACTACGCTCCTCCACACCCAGGCATGATAAACCTAAATGTGTTTTTTATGCATTTGTTGGACGACCAAAACATTCACGCGTGATGGTACAATCACGTGTTGAAGGTGATATATTTATAGGAAATGAAGCGGATGAACATCGTGGAATTATGAAATTAGCATACCCAATGGAACATGGTATGGTAACTAATTGGGCAGATATGGAAAAAATATGGGCTAGTTTATATGAAAAAAATAATTTAGGTGTCTCATCCGAGGAACATCCAGTATTATTAACAGAGGCACCATTAAATCCAAGACGTAATCGTGAGAAATCAGCAGAAGTATTCTTTGAAACATTTGGTACTCCAGCATTGTTTGTATCGCCACAAGCAACACTTAGTTTATATTCAAGTGGTCGTACAACTGGTGTTGTATTAGATAGTGGTGATGGTGTCACACATGCAGTCCCTGTATATGAAGGATTTTCCATGCCACATGCTATAACAAGAATGGATGTTGCAGGTCGTGTAAGTGTATATCGATATTCACAATCTATTATATTCCATGTCGATTGATATATTAAAACAAAAAAAACTAACCTATTCATACCCATCCTCTATTTATCTATCTATCTATATTTACACAGGACGTAACGGAACATTTGCAACGTTTATTACGTCGTGCTGGATATGTTTTTCATACAACAGCGGAACGTGAAATTGTACGTAATATTAAAGAAAATGTATGTTATGTTGCATTTAATCCAATACGTGAGGAAGAAATTGAACGGGATAATAATACTGAAATTAAAGAATATAAATTACCAGATGGTAAATTAATTAAAATAGGACCAGAATGCTTCCGTG
>JACKZZ010012092.1_pt1 | contig 24481 bp, 25 predicted proteins | sample 8027871 | NCBI WGS metagenome assembly JACKZZ01 (sample SAMN15724774, study PRJNA655200) | protist metagenome | isolation source: fluorescence activated cell sorting (FACS) single amplified genomes of... | place: USA: West Boothbay Harbor, Gulf of Maine | collected 2000-07-19 | reverse complement strand
CGCATCTCTCGATGCCAACGGGAGAGCAACTCTAATCAATCAGACCATAGACCGCTTCTGGGGTGTTGGTACTGTAGAAGTTACGGATAGGAATGCGGCTCAGGTTGAGCTTCAAGTTCTTATTGCCGACTTGCTTCAAAATGAAGCGGAAAATTCAACAACAACAAGGACCGTGGTTAAAGGCGTTTGTATCGCTACCTTGGCGACAGCCAGGGTAACCCTGCTTTAGGAGAAAGTTGTGAAAAAGAACAAGGACAAAAGAATTTTTCTTGAAAACCATCCGATGAAAACGAGGCGTGACTTTCTCGCTCAAGGGTTCATCTCTGGTTTAACCTATACGATGGCACCAAGTATCCTATCGTCACTCTACTCTAGAAACGCCATGGCCCAGCAGGGAATGTGCGCGGCCGTAGATCCAAATATTGCAGGTAAAACACCTGTCATTATTTTTGATCTTGCAGGTGGTGCGAATATTGCCGGTTCAAGTGTGATTGTTGGTGGCGCTGGTGGACAGGCTGACTTTCTTCAAGACTATACAACACTGGGACTACCACCGGATATGCATCCGAGCATGGCAGGTCAAACAAATAATGAGCTTGGTCTTATGTTTCACTCTGACTCCCCTTTTCTAAGAGGAATCCAGGCACAGACTAACGCTGCCACTAGAGCAAATACTGACGGCGGAATTTTCTGTACTTCTTCTTCGGATGATACAGCAAACAACCCACACAACCCTGCTTACTGGTTAAGCAAAGCAGGAGCAGCTGGTGGTCTTACGGCCCTTGCGGGAACCAGAAACACAGATTCCGGTGGACGCTCAACTGTTCCCCCAATGAGTTTTGATCCTACCCTGCAACCGGTTATCCTAAATCGTCCAAGCGATGCCTTAGGACTAGTTAATGTTGGGAAGCTAGGAGAATTATTTCCAGACGCAAAAGTTCAAAAGATATTAAAAGCAGTAGAGAGAATGAGTGAGTCAAAGATTATGTCTTTTGCTAATCAATCTCTTCCAATGCAAGTTAAAGAGCTTGTTAAATGTGGATATATTGGAACGAATGAGCTTATCGCTCAGTATACTCCAGAAGCGTTAGACCCTACACTAGACAATGCCGTGATGCAGGCCTTTGATAACCTTAATGATGGAGATCAAAGAAAAACAGCAACGGTAGCAAAGATGGTTCTCGATGGTCACATCGGCGCTGGAACGATTGAAGATGGTGGCTATGACTATCACAATGGAACTCGTTCACGTGGTGAAGTTCGTGACTTCCAAGCTGGTGAACTTATTGGACGTGTACTTGAACTTGCTCGCCTAAAAAATACTCCCGTTATGATTTACGTTTATACGGATGGAAGTGTTACGGCCCGAGCTGAAGTTGATAATAGCAACGATGGTAGAGGAAAGTACAACTGGACTGGTGATTCAGGTCAGAGGTCTTCTTCAATGATGCTTCTTTTTAACCCAGGACAAAGAGCAGTCCTCAGAACTGGCAGAAGACAAATTGGTCACTTCAAAGAGACTGGTTCTGTTGAAAACAGTGCTGGAGTTACATCTAACTCTGTAATCAACTTAGCCAAAGCAGTAGTTGCCAACTATATGGCCCTCCACGGAGAAGAGGCGAATATCTCGAGCGTTGTGGGAGATAACCCTTTCGGAGCAAACTTAGATCAGTACTTGTTATTTAATAAGATCGTTTAGATAAGGATCAATTATGAATAAGCTTTGGGGCTTCTTTAGAAGCAAAAAAGTAAGTGTTATTATTTTATTAGGGTTATTACTCGGGACCTACAACCATTGTGTTAGTCCTCTCAATCCTCCTAAGAAAAAGCAGTTGGCCATGACCGACAACTCTCAAAGCAATACTTCAAGTAATAATAGTACTGGAAATAATACTGGCAATAATAGTGGAAGTGCTGACTCAGTGGCCATCTTCTCTGCAACAGTTCACCCTATCACAACTGTAAGATGTGTTAACTGCCATAGTCCAGACACTTTAGGGATTGGACCTTTCCACGCTCATAGCGATGCCAGTACTGCTCACGAAGCTATCATGACGTCTGGTAAAGTAAATATGAACAACCCTTCCCAGTCACGACTGGTAAGAAAGATTGTCGATGAAAATCATAACTGTTGGTCAGACTGCGCCGCCAATTCTATGGAGATGGAAGATGCCATTGTTGACTGGAAAAACCAGATGGAACAGCAAAGTGGTGGAAGCAATAACAATAACCAAAATGGACTTGTTACAGATGAGTCTGGTTACCTCGCTCTAGAACTTGATCCAAACAATGCCATGGACAATGGAACTATTGGTATGGCAACAGATGGAGCTACTCTTGTGGCGCCAATGGTTGTTGGTGACGATGGTGGTACTAAGTATATCTGGGTACCCAATGGAAACGGTGGTCTCCTTCAAAATAATAACAACGCGGCCGGAATTGGTTATATTCAGTTTAACCTATCGGAGTCAGATTCTTATAAGATTTATGGCCTTGTAAACTCTCCTACTGGAAGCGATGATTCCTTTCATATTAGAGTTAACCAAGGTCAGTATGCCCAGTGGCATACAGGAACGACTGATGGTTTTGAATGGCGTGAAGTTACTGATACGGCCGGGATGAACCCAACCAACTTTTTTATTCCAGCAGGAAATGGACATACTTTAGAGGTTCGCCAAAGAGAAGATGGAGCAAAAATCTCTAAGGTGGTTATTTCCAATGATCCTAATGTGAACTTAAATGACGTAAGCGGAGCTCTTATTGGAACACTTACTTACGATTTAAGCGCTCTGCTTAATGGTGTTGCCGTTCAATTTCTAATTGATTTTCAAGAGTTTGATATGTACAGCTACAAGTTTGAAAACCCTCGTTTTATCCTTAATGGAAGAAGCGTTTACGTAAAAGACATTAAGCTCCTTGTTAATAACTTTTATAATCCTCAGCATTCAACTTACACAATTGTTGATAAAGTGGTTTCGCCGGCAGATCCAAATGCATCACCGTCTGCGATGATCGTGCTTAAGGATCAGGGGCTCCAGCTCGACAGAATTTCTTTTTCTTTCGAGATGCTACAACTACAATAGGATGAGAAAAGACTTTGTTTATAGCCTCCTTATTTTTTCCTTCAGCCTAGTTGCAGATCAGCTAACAAAGTCCTGGGGTCTTAGTCTTAATACTCTACAGTTTAATGAAGGTGTAATTTTTGGCCTCTATGGAGATCTTTCAAAGACACTTAGAATAATCACTCTATGTAGCGTCTTCGGTTTTCTTTTCTTTATTTACTTAACCCTGTTGTATCTTTTACCAGCTCAGCTTAGGCAACTAAAGTATGGACTCTCCTTATTGATGGGTGGAATTTTTGGAAATGTTCTAGATAGAACTCTTTGGGGAAGAAGTATCGACTTTATTCCTTTTAGTCTTGGAGACATACATCTTGTTTTCAATATGGCCGACGTCTTTCAATGGATTGGTGCCGCCATCATCGTTTATAAAGTTATTAAAAAAGAAAAAGTTATTTGGTACCCGGACAATCAACGAGGTCGCTACCTTATTAATCCTCGGGAGCAGATTCTCTTCTCCTTAAAGCTAAGTGCTATTGTCCTTTGCTCGAGCTTACTTCTTGGTATCTTTTGTTTTACCTTCTTTAGAACGACTATGACCGATTGGGGATTTCGCCATTATAATCAGGTTATGTGGAGCTTTGCTCTGGCCTATATCTGTTTAACGCTGGCCTTCACTCTTATGGTTTTTTTCGCAGGGCTTATAATTTCTCATAAGTCTGCTGGTCCCCTCTATGCTTTTGAATTGTACGTAGAAGACCTTCTAAATGGCGATAGACGCAAGTTTATCCTAAGGGACGGAGATAATTATCGTCATCTAGAAAACGTTGCGAATCAGCTCGAGAAACACTTCGAGACAAACGACAATGATAAAGCCAGTTGACGCACTAAGTACAATACTTTTTCCTATAAAATCCATGGCTTCCTCCCTATAATTACCCAACGAATTTCATCAGCCTTAAAGTAAGGAAAGCTCACTTGTTGAAGCTGCTTTTGCTTATATTTATTCCCAATATCGTTTGGTCCTATCCAAACTTTATCGGCTACAACTACACGTCCTGTTTGACCTGTCATTACAACCCTATGGGTAATGGTCCACTGACTGACTATGGCCGGGCCGTGGGGGCAACGGCCATAAGTGATCGTATTCTTCGAGATGCCACCACTTCTGATGATCACATTGGAAAGACCTCTGGGTTTCTTTTTATGGAGCCCATGAACGATTGGTTTCGTCCTTCTTTTGATTACCGCGGGCTTACTCTCAAAACAAATTACGATGAGCTTAACGAAGAGAATGAATATATCCATATGATGGCCGACGCTGCCATCACTCTTAGGCTTGGACCAAAAGACAATAAAGATAAGTTCATCATGTCTTTTACTCTAGGTTACGCCCCAACTCCGAGGGCCCTTAAAGACAACAACACGATTGAAAAGGAAGATAACTTTCGAACAAGAGAGCACTATTTTGGTTGGAGAACCAACCAGAAGTGGGGACTCTACGTTGGTCTCATGGATAAGGCCTTTGGGATTAGAGTTCCTGATCACAATGTCTTTAGCAAATCAACCACAGGCCTCTCCATGAACGATCAGACCCACGGGCTGCTTGTTCACTATACAACTCCTGCTTTTGAGTACGCTATCCACACTTTTATGGGGAACCTAGCTCAAGATGCAGCCGTTAGACAGATCGGTGGTTCGGGAACTTTTGAGTGGACGGCCACTGAGAAAACCAGAGTGGGAGCTTCCCTCCTCTCGTCTCAGTCAGACTTTTTAAAGCAAACACTTTACGCTGCCCATATGAGAAGCGCTTTTGGTAAGGGCTCTAGTATTATGATTGAGGTGGGACAGCAAAATAAGAATGCCGTTCTTCGAAGTAAAACGACAACTAGCCGTTATATATTCACTCAAAATCATGTACGCCTCAAAAGAGGCCTCAATATGGTTAACACTCTTGAGTACTTAAAGGCAGATACAACTAAAAAAGAAGATAAAGTTTTAAGGCTAGGACCTGGGCTACAGTATTTCCTCAACCAGGGAATGGAGTTAAGGCTCGATATTTATAATACAAAAGTTTTCTCAGAAACATCGGTATCCGATGATAGCTGGGATGTTACCGGGCAATATCATATATGGTTTTAAGAAGTGTTCTCCATTTCCTAAAGAACCTCCTGCTTTTAGTAGGTATGATTATGTTCGCTTTGGTTATCTCACAAAAAGTTAGTGCCACAGATAATGCCGGCCGATTGTTTGAACAGGCCAAGGCCGCTTTCACTAAAGGTAATTTTGAATCAACTATCTCCATTTTAAGAAGACGTTATGACTTCAGAGATTCATCAACTCCCTATGGTGCCCTAACTCTTGCGGCCTACTCTTATGAGAAGATGGGAAAACTAAAGAACGCCCAGCATATTTATACCTTCTTAATTAAAAGGCGCTTTAAAAGCATCAATAATGAAATCATCGCGGCATATAAACTTGAAAACAGCGCCGACGATTTACCGGAAGCTCCCGAGAAACTTTATAGCTACTACTATAAAAGAGGTAACCTCCTATCTCAAATTTATGTTAGAGATGGGCGCTACATGTCTAGCAAAAGAAAAAGTCTTTATAAAAATACGGCCACCAGTTATGCGGAAATTGTTGGTGAGTCAGACTATGAACCAGAAGATGACGGTGATGCGGATGAGATCATATCTCGCATGGAAGCAGCTGATAAAAACTGGGAAATGGAAACTTTTAAGTGGGGATGGTTTGCTTCCCTACACTACTTAACCTGGCGGGATAAATTAAAGATCGTAAGCTCAAGTGGAACATCTGTTGATATTCGTTCTACTGCCGAAGGCTGGTGTTTAGGCGGTGGTCTTAAGTATGAAAACTCTTGGTGGCAGTGGAATGTTAATGGCTGTTATGCGGCCATGAGTGCCACTGTTGGAAATGACTCTACAGTTGTGAACTACTTTCAAAAAGATGTCCCTGCCACGGCCTACTTTGTTGGAGCCGGAGGTTTCTGGAAACCCAATGCCATGGACGCCACAATTGGTTTAAATATCCCCCTCATGTACCGAAGTGGGGATTATACAGAGCCTGCAGGATACCAACTGGATAATACCTCCACTCTCTCATATGGTTGGCTAGTAGAGGCCCAATGGAACTGGAACAGAATGGCCTACTCTCTAAAGTTTGGGAAAATCAACAAGTTCTCCTCCTCCATGCTCTTTATTGGAGCGCTCTACAATTTCTAGAAGTTTTCATGCTATAATTAAAACCTAGGAGTACTTATGTGTATTATGTGCGTTGAAATATTTAGAGAAAGAATGACTGTAACTGAAGCCCGTACGGCCCTAAGAGAACTGGTGGCAACCACCACCGATGAAAAAGATCTCGAGCATTATAAAGAGCTAGCGGAAGCTTCTGATGATGAGCTTAAAGATATCGCTAAAGACAATCAGCCCGACTAGCCAAAAGCATCTTTAATCCTTCTTCGGGGTTTTGCTCTTCAAAAGCCCCATATAATGTCTTCTCAATCTTTAAACCAGAACAAATCTCTTTTAGGAAATCAGAATCATAAAATGGTGAATTTAAGCAGGCTAAAATCTTTCCATTTGGGGCAAGCCAAGACTCAGCTCTTTTAAGAAGTTTTGGGTAGTCTTTTTTTAGGTTAAAACTTTTCTGAGCACTTGGGGGATCAATAACAATTAAGTCCCAAGGTCCTTTCTTACCTATACCACTTAAAGACTTCATAATTTCATAACTAAGGTACTGAACTCCGCCCTCAAGATTATTTAATTGATGATTCTTTTCACCAGTTTTTAAAAAGCTCTTCTTCATATCGATATTTGTAACCCTCGATGCTTCAGAGGCCTTAGCGGCCACAGAGAAAGAGCAAGTATAAGCGAAAAGATTTAAAACCGATTTACCAGCGCATAAGTCTTGAATAAGTTCTCTTCCCGGTTTCATATCCATGAAGAAGCCAATATTTTGATTAGCTTTCAAGTGAACCTCGTACTTCAGATCATTCTCAATAAGTAAGTGGGATTCTGGAATCTCACCAGTAAGGGCCCTAAAAACTTCTCGCTCTTTTCTATTTCTATAAAAGACTCCTTCGTTAGGTGGAAGGTCCTTCGAAAGGGTTTGCAACTTCTCTTCGCTTAAATCTTCAAAAGAGTCGATAAGAATAAAAGGTGGGATAAAATCAATATTGTAATTTAGGCCTTGGCCTCTGCCGTGAAAGAGACGTTTTGCTTCAAGCATTTACAGGCTTTGAACCCAGGTGATGAGGGCTTGGTAGTCCGCATCTGAAATTTGAGGGGAGTCCTCTGGCATGTCTCCCCCTTGGTTTTTAAGTCTCGTGATCAAAGTTGAACCTGCAGTAGAGCCTGCAACAACTCGTCCAGACCCCAACCAATCAGCATCGGTCTTATAACTCGCCCACTGATCATGATAACCAGAATGGCAGTTTATACATTTATCTCTAATAATAACCTCGGCCGCGCAGTACTCATCGCTATTTCCAGCGGCACAGGACTCAAAAGGGATCAAACCAGTATCACTTGTATTTGAGTTAAACGTCTGGCCACAGCTTGAAAGCACCATGAGCAGTACAATGAAAAAACTATTTAAACTTAACGTAGGCTTCAATTCTAATTGTATCCTTAACACCAACACCCATATATTTAATGCCTTCGAACTTAAACTTTTTCAGGTTGATCTTAAAGTCCGCTTTCATATACTTGGCACTAACTTTTTTGTAGGTAAATGGTACCTTTCCTTTCACGCCTCGAATATCAAAAAGCGCAGTCCCTTTACCACCCTTCCCAACGGCCTTAACCATCTTAATTTTAGGGAATTTTTTAGCCTTAAGCTTCTCATGAAAATGGTCATCCCTTAGGTCTAAACCAGTTTTCAGTTTCTTAACGCGAACAGTTAGGTTTTCTGCAATAACGCTATCGCCTTTAACCTTGGCCGATCCTTTAATACTCTTGGCATGGGCCTCAAAAGATCCCGCTGGAGAAAGATCGACATAAACCGTCACACCTTTGTTTTTGGCAAAAGTTGAGGTGGAGATTAATAATGCAATGAGTGGGATAAAAAACAGCTTCTTCATATTCGTCCTTTTACAAATTGGGTTATCAACTAAACTTCTCTTCTGTTAAATAGCAAGTAAAAGCAAGTAAAGAAAAGAGAAAGGGTTACGGCAAAGTGCCCTAATTCCATTGGTATATTAAATCCTACTTCCGATTGAAACAGAACATTCCGACCAATATCGTCAATGTTTCCGATGCGTGGAAAGACCCCGTGAATAAAGAGACCTGCTCCTTTAAAGAAGTTCATATCCGCCGTCATCTCGACCCATTCTTTTCCTTTAAAATAGCCATTGGCACCGGTCACGATAATAGAAAAGAATGAGGTCATCATAAAGCCCATAATTTTTGGGAGATTTAATCCAAGAAATGAAGCCACTAAAATAACAACCAAGTTACTAAGGGCCGTAAAAAACATGGCTCCAAGCAGGTGAGGTCCTCCGATTAAACTTCCAATTGAAGAGCTTAATAAGATCTGGGCTACAACCACTGAGATAAAATAATAAACAGTAACGATAATCCAGCTTCCTAAAATTCTTGAAGCAATGTACTCCACTCTAGAAATAGGAAAAGACATAAGAAGTGGAGCTACATTAGTTTCCATATCTGACTTTATACAATTCACTCCAAACACAATGGCCAAGAGAACGGTAAACTTATTGATAATAAAAATAAGTGCTGTAGCCGTTCCTTGAGCTGCCCCTTCAGTTCCCATCTGACTTAGAACTTCTGTGGATAAAAAGCTTAAGAGGGAGTTCATCAGAAAAATCATAGCGATTGTAATGATGGAAACAAGGACTAATGTTTTAGACCGAAATTCTTTTTGAATAGTATTTAAAAGGAGTAATTGGAATCGTCTCATTGAGCACCTCCCTTAACTAAGTCATAGAAAGCATCTTCCAAAGACTTCCCAGCACATACTTCTTCGAGTGTTCCTTGAATTAAGCACTCACCTTTATCAAGAATGGCCACGTGATCACAGATCTGTTCCATCTCACTTAAAATATGGGAATTGATAAAGATCGTTTTACCTTGTCCTTTAAGCTTATTGATCAAGTCTTTAAGTTCTTTGATACCAATAGGATCTAAGCCAGAGAAAGGCTCATCTAAAATAAGAATTTTATTATCACCCATCAAAAGGTTAGCTAAACCTGTTCTCTGTATCTGCCCTTTTGATAAATTATCCATCCTCTTCTTTCTAAGCTCTGTAATATTCAGGGCCTCCAAGGCAGATGAGATAGAATCACTAAGAGCACTACCACTAAGTCCTTGCATCTTTCCATAAAAAGAAAGAACGGCTTCAACGGTGTAGTAAGGAAAGAAGTTAAACTTTTCCGGAAGATAAGCAAGGCCTAGCCTGGCGCTTTTATCCCCCACATCTAAGCCTTGTAATTTAATATCTCCGCCGCACCTAGTGAGTCCTAGGAGGGCACGAACAAAAGTCGTTTTCCCAGCACCGTTAGGTCCTAATAGCGCAAAGGCGGAGCCTTCGTCCACAGAGAGGCTTAAACTTCTTAAGGCAGTAAGGCTGCCATAATTTTTTGAAACATTTTGGGCTTGTATAATTTGCATGTAGATATTTTAGGCCCTAGCGGGCTTCCTGTAAAAGAATCGCCGGTTTAACTCGCATAACTTTTCTTACGGCCAACTCAGCCACAAGAACCCCAAAGCCAGTTAGGCTTATCCAAGTCACGAAAGGTGTAAGGAGCGGTGGGTTCCAGAGTCCGTCAAAGAAGAAGTAACTTAGGATGTACCCGACAAAATAACTCAACAGAACACCGAGAAGGGTTCCGCCTCCTGTTAAAATGAGAATAGAGTAAAGCTGAACCTGTCTTAAGTCTTCAAAAGCAAAGCCTAGAGTCTTAAGTAAGGCCCAGTCTTTCTTTCTAGCATTGGCCTGATGTCCAACAAGAGCGCTCACTACGAAGAAGCCCACAAGCACAGAGAGGAGGCTCATCCCTTGTAGAGCACCCTTCATTTGATTCAAGAGAACCAAAATTCTTTTAATCAATCTCGTTACATCAATGGAACTAACATTAGGAAAAGCATTGTAGAGGGAAAGCATAACCTCATCCCTATTATCTCCACTTAATGCACCAATAACACCTAGGAATGTTTTTGGAGCATCATCAAGAACGCCTGGCTGAAAAACGATAAAAAAGTTTGGCATAAAAGTCGTCCACTGGACGCTTCTTACGGAAGTTACGATTCCTTCAATAGGCATACCGAGAACTTCAAAACTTAATTTATCTCCTAGACCAATTCCGAGTCTATCAGCATAGCGGGTTTCAATACTAATTTCAGGGGTACCCTCTCCTGAGAATGGTTTTTTAAAGTACTCCCCTTCTATGATTTTTTCTCCGGCCCCAAGCTTCGAACGGTAAGTCAGGTTCACTCCTCGGTTACGAAACCTTCTTTCTCGCTGCTCTTCTCTAGTGATTCCTCTTTCAAGTGACACTTCAATCTTCTTACCATTTATTTCGAGCAACCTGGCTCGCACCATGGGAGTGATGGCCTTAAGTGGTGTTTGATCTTCTTTTAATTTACCTACGAGAGGGCTTACTTGCTCCTCTTGAATATCAAAAAGAAAAAGGCTTGGAAGCTTTCCATCTTCCGGGCTTTCTACTTCTTGTAAAAGAGAACTCTCTAGATTTGGAATAAGGGTCAGAAGCAAGGCTCCCATCACAAGGCTCAAAAAGATAGTAACACTAGAAGTTTTAAATCTTTTAAAGTCTCTTATGATAAAACGTAGAGTAAAATTAAACTTCTTTTTTGAAAGCCAATTCACAAACCAGATAAAGCTAGGAAAAATGAGGGCACTTGTTCCTAAGAAAATAGCAGAAAAGGTTAGCCCCACTCTAATGCTATTGCTTACATAAATCGCTAAAAAACAATAATAAATACACCAAGGTAGAAAGAGAAGAAGGTCCTTGAGACCGATGCTTAAGTTTTCCACCCCTAATCCATGAAAGGGATTCCCGGCCTTTGTATTAACTTTTTGAATGATGAGAGGAACTCCCACAAACAAACATCCCCCAAGTCCAACTAAAAAACCGAGGATCATGGCCTTAGGATCTAGCACATAGGAAAGCTTTAGCGGAACCGCATCCCCTAGGATCATAAGAATGGAAGGGGCAAGCACCGCCACGATAAAGATCGCCAAAAAACTTCCTACTAAACCAAGAAATAAAAGATGCAGAAAATAAAGTGTGAAAATGGACTTCTTTTTAAGTCCTAAAGAATGAAGAGTGGCAAAGCTATAGCGTTGTTCACTTAAGTAACTTCGGTACAGATAGAAAGCTCCCACAGTGGCGAGAAAGAGGGCAACAAGGCTAACCAATCCGAGGAAGTCATTGAGGTAATTAACAACCCTCCCCACATTATCGCTGGCATTCTTGGGAGTCGTAACTCTTTTTGAATTATCATCTAAAATATCTAAAAGTTCTTTTTTAAGTTCCGGTAGATTGTTTAGCTTCTCTTTAGTCTTGAAATAATAGCCATACCTAACACTGGAGCCCTTCTGTATCAGTTCTGCTTTATTTAAATCCTCTAGCCCAACCATTATCTTCGGGGCCATGCCTCCCATCTCAAAAGTTTGACCAGTATCTTTGGTGATAACATCTGCAATTGTATAGGTTGCCGCGCCGACATTAATCACATCCCCTATCTTTAGCCCTAATTGAATCTTGAGCTCAGGGTAAATCCACACTTCACCGGGAGCTAGCTTAGTATCCCCCGGGTACTTTCCACCACTTTCAAGTTCAAGCCCTCCATAAAATGGAAAGCCTTCCTCCATGGCAGAAAATAAAACAAGCCTGGTGGACTTTCCATGGCTGGCCATGGTGAACATGCCGACTTTTTTCTTTAAGATTGTATCCGGTCCTATCCTGTTTTGAATTTTTTTAATTTTTGAAAGAGGTACATCTCCTCTTCCGCTAACAGCGAGGTCAGCCCCTAGAATATTTTTTGCTCGCCCTTCAAGGACTTGATCAAAACTTACTCGAAAGTGCTGCATGAGCATAAGCCCACATAGACCAAAAGCAATGTTTAAAAGAAATAAGATCGTAAATCTTTTTCTATTTTTAAACTCTCTAGAGGCCAGCCTTAAAAGCATCTATACCTCTTCAAGCTTTCCACCTATTAGGTTCACCGTTCTTTCACAGTTTTTTGCGAGCTCTTTATTATGAGTAACAAGTATCAGGGTACTTCCTTCTTCCTTAACGAGGCCAAAGATCAGGTCCATAACGGTCTTACCAGTTGCTTCATCAAGACTCCCACTAGGCTCATCCGCAAGTATAACATCCGGGTTAATAGCCAGGGCCCTAGCAATAGCAATCCTCTGTTTTTCACCCCCGCTAAGCTGGTCAGGAAAGTGTTCTTTCCTATCTGCAAGACCAACTCTTGTGATCCACTCAGAGGCCACTTCAAAGGCATTGGGCTTTTTAAGAATCTCTAGCGAAAGGGCAATATTCTCTAGAGCCGAAAGATGAGGAAGAAGATGAAAGTTTTGAAAAATTATTCCAATCTTTTGCGCCCTAAGGCCCGTCAGATTATTTTCATCTAAATTCGTTATATCCACACCATCAAGAAGAACCTTTCCTGCTTCAGGCTGATCCAGTCCACTTAGTAGTGAAAGTAAGGTCGATTTCCCCGAACCACTCTGTCCGAGGATGGCTAAAGTTTTACCTTTCTCCAAAGAGAGGTTTAGGTCCTTAATCACTTCAATTTTATTAGCACCCTGTTGATAAGACTTACTCAGGGATTCAACATCCAAGATCATAAAAGAGGCTCCAGGGTTTTTAGTACAGTTTTAGCTATTGCCGCATGACCTTTTTGATTAGGATGAATTCCATCCTCTTGATTCATTTCAGCTTCTCCCCCTACTCCCTCAAGGAGAAAAGGGATCCTTGTAATCTTTAATTCTTTTTCCAGTTTTTTATACATGGACTCGAATTGTGTGCGGTACTTAGGGCCGTAATTTACTGGCAATAGCATCCCGGCGAGAACCACTTTCATCTTATTTTTTTGAGCAAGGCTAATAACCTTCTTCAAGTTTTTCTCAGACTCATCAAGTTTGATTCCACGAAGTCCATCGTTTGCCCCCAGGGCCAAGACGAGAACCTCAGGTTTAGCTTTGAGAAACCAACGGAGTCGGCTCATCCCAGAGGCTGTTGTGGAACCACTAACACTTCCATTAAGAAGCTTAATAGGCTTTCCCTTTTTCTTTAATTCATCTGCCACCAGTGAGGGGTAGGACTTCTCCTTTGGGACTCCGTAGCCTTCAGTTAATGAGTCCCCGATAAAAAGAACTGTTTTCTCTGCATAAACAGTGAAGGAGAAGACTAAAAAGAATAAGAATGAGGCGGTTTTCATGCCCCGATTATAGCCCCTTATTGGCCATTTTGGCAGGGCGGAACAGTCTTGTTTTTGTCAAAAAATGGTTAAGTTTCTGATGCTTGTCGGCGTATTTAATTTCACGGTAAATCTCTAAGATTTCCACGGTTTCCCCATAACTCTCCCAATCTGTGGGCAAACGCCTTTCCAATGACAGAGCCCCTTCCGTTTGCCCTCTTTCAATTCCCACTTTACTAAGTTTTTTAAGAAACTGAGTATAGGCCTTGTCTAGAGCCGATCCCCCCCCTTTTAGATTCCTTCTCCAGAGAAGGGTCAAGCCAAATAAAAGGACTAGGCAGACAATAAAAAGGACCAAACGAGAATAACGCCTTAGCTTATGGAGATTAAAAAGATCTTTTTGCGCCTTGTAATCATAGTCGAGAAAGCTCTGGTTTAGATTATTATAAAATGAATCCCAAGCAAATAAGGCTCGAACAAACATCGAGCTCTTTTTAATCCCCATGAAGTCTTTAAGCTGCATCCCCTCTGGAAGCTCAGATCTAAAAAGAAAACCTTCAGAACCAAAATTAATTCTCTCCGGCGCTACAACTTCTGTTGGGTCTGCCCTCTTCCAAACCTCTCCATTCCAATACTCCAGCCAAGCATGAGCATCTTGTCCTCTCACCTGAAAATAACCTCCACTTGGATTATAAAGTCCTCCATGAAAGCCAGTGACTACGCGAGTAGGGACATCATTTAAACGCAAAAATAATGCGGCTACTGAAGCGTAATGTTCACAAAAACCTTTCTTATTCTCAAAAATAAAACTTTCAAGGTTTTGCAGCCCCGGTTGTAAAGTGTAAGTAAATCTTCCCGTTCGAAAAAACTCACTAACAGATTTATAGGTCCTGTCCGGACTTTCTCTTTTTAAAGAAAGTGCGAGTTCTCTTACTCTCTGTGAAACGGAATCTTTAATTTGAAGGTAATTTTCCCGGTCTTTTTCAAAGAGAAACTCTTTCTTCACTCCAGAGAACTCAGCTGTGTATTTTGTTTTGTGGTTAGCATAAGGATGAAAGTACTGAACACCCCCAGCCTCTTGGGCCTTATGCCCAGGAGAGAGCTTCTTAAATCTCTTGGTTCCCTTCAAATGAAAAAGAGGAGAACTCTCAAGGGTCGACATAGTCACTGTATACTCGAACTTGCTTTCTTTTTGGGAAGTCACATCACTTCTTAAAAGTGTTTTTCCTTTATCCCAAGCAAAACCATCATTGAGGCTTAAAACCCCTCCTCTCCAGTAAAGCAAAGGAAAAGCAATTTTATCTTCAGGCATCTTTACTCTAAAGTAGGTCGAATCATCTTGAGCGATTTTAGCGATCTCTCCTGGCCTAAGTTCCGAAGTAAATCCGGTTACGCCGGCCGGCTTCTTCTTGAAGGAAAAAATATTCCCTAGAGGAAGTCGAGGGAACAGAAAAAAGAGAGCTACCGTTAAAGGTATTGAATATATAAAGATTCTTCTAATCAGTTTTCTTCTCTCTAAACTGCCTTGTGCCGCTCTGGAGGCTTCAATTTTATGAAAACGCGCCATGATAAAGAATAGGTAAAGAGATACTGAAACAATATAAAAGGCAAACCAAAGAGAGTACTCATCTAGGAGTTGACTCAACAGAAGCAACTGACAGATAAGTATAAAAAGGGTGAAGTCTTTCACCGTTCTTAGATCAAAACTTTGAACAATTGCAATTAAAGCGAGTAGAGAAACGGCTGCTTCTAAACCCTGTAAAGTTGAAAATTGATAGTAGGTCAGGCCAGCGGCTGAAAAAGTTAAGACTGAAAGAACGATCCTTCCTAAATCTTTATTCGACCTTCCCATCCACCAGCTAAAAAAAAAGCCTATCCCAATAGTCACTTGGATCAAAGGCGGTCTTAAGGTGAAAAATGGAATGATAATAAGAGCAAAGAGAACAAGCCCGCATCTTCTAAGTCCAAGAGAGGAGAGAAAAGAACTCATGCCTTCCCCCCACCGGTAGCGATAGCTTTTAAACACTCCAAGAGGTGTGCCTTTCCACTTCCGCTAGGAATAAACTTATGAGAGAGCTTAAGTGAAAACAAGGCACCTTCTCTTGAGGCCTGAAGCACCCAATAGGTTAACCTCTCAAGACTCTCCTTCTTCCCTAGTTTGATTAAACCTTCATCAAACTCGTAAGAGCGCATCTCTGCACTATCAAACTCTTTGAAAAAGAGATCTCCTCTTTTCGCATATAGTTTCCAATCAATACGGTTGAGGTTTTCCTTCGAATACTTACGGTGCTCAACAAAGTCTTCTCTCTGCAAAGACGTTCGCCTATCCCCTTCCGCATCAATGATAGACCCATTGCCGGGGAGAGGAAAAGAGCTGGGCTTAGGAATAACGAGGTAATCAGCTGAGCAGACAAAAGGCTTCCAACTTCTAAAGATGCCAAAGGGAAAGGTCGTTCTTAGGTTTCCCCGCTTGAGAGTGTAAAGCCCAGGCTTTTTCTTAGGAAGTTCCGCTACAACCTCATAACTTTTCCCTGGCTCTACTTCTAGAACAAACTCTGACTCACCTTTAAATAGGCTGGCCTCGATATCATACCTGGTTTTATTTCCCGTATTTTTAAATGAGACCTGTGCTTTAGACTCCTCTTCCTCAACATAAAATTCATCGAGTTCAACTTTGAGTACATCTAATCCGAACAAGTTGTAATTTGTAATATGGCAGGAAACAAAAACAATGGAGAAAAAGAGAAAACTACAAAGGTAGGCTAAAGAGTTGGCGTAAGAGAGCGAGATAATAAAAAGGATAAAAATAAGTGAACTAAAGTAGCCCCCACTAACGGTCAGAAAGATATAAACCTTCCCATTTTTAGTGACGTCCTCAACTCTGGAAATAATTTTGTTTTTAACTGAAGCTAACATGAGTAAGAATACTCTTAACTAGACCTGAGCCGAACTTAATACCTTTATGCCCCCCTAGACGATGACCCCAAACATAGGGCGCTGCCTCTTGAACATCTTCTGGAAGAACATGGTCTCTTCCTTCTAGGTAGGCAAGTCCTCTTGAAACAAAAAGTAGGTCTCTTCCTGCTCTAGTAGAAAGAAAGCTCTCATCCACTTCTCTTCTTCCATACTCTAAAAGATCTAAAACATAATTGGCTACGGCCTCACTCACAAGAACTGACTCTACTGTGTTTTGACAGGCCAAAAACTCTTCCTTACCAAAGACCGGGCCTAGGTCTAAGAACTGACGGTCCCTATCTGGTAACAGGAGGATCTTCTTTTCGACCTCCCTCGCCGGCAAGTCCAAAAAAAGTGACATTCTAAAACGATCTAATTGAGACTCAGGTAATAGATGAGTTCCAATTTGATCAAAAGGGTTTTGAGTGGCGATCATGATAAAGGGATTAGGAAGCCTTAAGGTTCCTTGTTCATGACTTACACTTCCCTCTTCCATGGCCTGAAGAAGAGCACTTTGAGTTTTAGGAGTGGCACGATTCAGCTCATCCGCTAAAACGAACTCGTTAATAAGTGGTCCACCTCTAAATTCAAACTGACCACTTTCTTTTATAAAGATATTGGTTCCGATAATATCGGCCGGAAGGAGATCATTTGTGCATTGGATACGAGAAAGTTCAAAACCTAATAATCTGGCTAAGGCCTGAACAAGAGTCGTTTTACCAACTCCAGGAATATCCTCGATTAATAAGTGCCCTTTACTTAAAAGGCAGGCCAGAGCCAGACGGACTTCTGGTTTCTTGCCGAGGACCACTTCACTTAAAAGGGATTGAATATGCTTTAACTTATCTAAACTCACGTGCCTAAATTTTAAGGCTTCATCGAGCCCCTTACCAGCAACAAAACCTGTCACTACAGATGTAAGTATATGTTATTACATGGGTCTAAATCATAACTTAGGAGCTTTTGACGGCTTTTCTCCAACTGCTACACTTCCAAAAAAGAAGGAAGGCCCATGAAAACAAGCTTAGTTTGCAGTCTATTTTCAGGTTTATTTCTATTCAGCTGTGCTGGACCAATGAATCCATTTGGAGCCATTACCTTGCATGAGGGTCAGAAGCTGGATGAAACTTCACGCTCTCCTTCAAGCTATATTTCAACAACAGATGCCCTCATCGACTTTCTTCCAGGAAGGCAAAACTGGCATGGGGCCATCACATTCAAAACTCGCATTCACGATAAAAATGGAATCGGCCCAAGATCAGAAGTGAAGTTCTTCTATAACGACAAAGACATTACGTCTCAGATAGAGAAGTACGCAACGAGAAGCATTTCCTCAGATAAAAAGACCATGCTTTTCTCCTTGCAAGATTTCCGTTTAACTATTGATCATGAAAATAAGATCTCGGTAGCCTATCAAAGGGACGATCATAGTGCTCCCCTCATCAAACATTACGAGGAGCCTCGCTGCCCTATCGACTCAGTTCAAAAAGTAAAAGACCACGGTCGCTTTAAGTCTCAAAAAACGACCTTTAACACTATAGAAAAAATATCTATGCAAGAAGGAGTTAATCCTAGTCTACTTGCAGGACTTATTGCCCAAGAATCTGGTTTTAACCCCCGTGCCATTAGCTGGGCTAAGGCAATTGGTCTTACTCAGGTTACGACTCTTGCCGAGACTCATGTGATTGAGAAATTTCCTCACTGGCCTCGCTATAAAGACATAAAAAGTTATTCTTACCCAATGGTAAAAAGTCTCATCCTCATGGGAAAAATAAATAAGAAAAATGAATGGAGGCTCAACGAAGAGATGTCTATAAAAGGTGGGATTGAGTACCTTCGTTTCGTAAAGTCCTATTGGTCAATTAACTCTAACAAAAGAATTATTCAGCAAGTTTTCCCAAATCAACCAGAGATCATAGAAGAAATTATTCTCGCCTCATATAACTCAGGACCCTTCAGAGTCAAGAAGGCCATTGCAAAGCGAGGTCAAGACTGGCTGACCTCCCATAAGTTAAATGAAGCACGCAAATACGTAAAAAAAGTTAAGTCCTATTGTTACCATTTCTCAAACTCAGGGGAAACTTACGCTCCCTTTTCAGTGAGTAGCTTATGAAAAAACGACCCTTACTTTTTAATCTTTACTCTCTCTTCTTCTTATCCGTAGCGATAAGTTTTCCCATACAGATCATGGCCATTTATGGGCATGGGGCTAATGAGTCCGCAATGATCGCCAGTAAAATGACCTACCTCAACTGGTCCGTCATTGGAGTCTGCCTTATCAATGCCCTCCTATCTTTTAATGGTCATTGGTTACTAAAGCTTTCACTACCTATCTCTTTCTTTGTAGTGGCCCTTAATAACTTCTTTGTTTCTAAGTTAGCCAATGACTACAGTCCTTTGGCCACGACTTTTGCGACGATTTGTTTTGGGGTAGCCGGTTCTTACCTATTTTTCTCTAAGGCTAAAGAAGTTTTAAATAATCAAAATATGCGTTGGTGGTTAGCTCCACAAAGATTTAAAAGGACTCTACCGGTCTGGATACAAGGACCAATGGGAAGCCCTTTGCTTTCTAAGACCTTTGATATTTCTAAGTCAGGAGCATTCTTATCTCACTCAACTTTAACCTCGATGAGGAAAGATCTACTCAACCCCATTAATGAGGGTGATCAAATTTCATTAACTCTAGGACTTTCTGGTCAAAAGGAATTCTCTTGCGAAGCACAAGTGGTAAGGCTCACTCAACCGAGAGGCGACTATCCAGGAGGAATAGGTATTAAGTTTAAAGAGATGTCTGTGGCTAACCGCTGGGTTCTTGATCAGATCCTCAGAGATACGGCCACGGTAGCTAGCGCCTAGTGAATAAGCTTATAACCTTGAATAAAGGCTTTAAATTCACGAACAAGAGTGGTTGGATTTGTGTTTGGCTCTGTTACGACTTTACATGACCCAGCACGAGGACCTCTTCCAAAAATCTTCTTCTTACACTTTATACTCGCATTACAAGTTTTAAAGTTACACTCAAGGGCGTTACCGGGGTGAATTTGAAAAGTTGTCGAGTTATTATTGATAGCATTGTTGATTCCATCAACACATTTTTTAAAGTAGTTCTTATCTTTAGCTGTTGAGCAAAGGTAATCAAAAAGTACAACTTTGTAGTCTTCAATGCTCGAGTTCTTATCGATGGCCTTAACTGAAGGAAAAGCAGTTAGGTGAAGGGCCATAGATTTCTCACAACGCTTATTAGAGTTATCAAAGTTACAAAAGAACTTAGGAAAACTAAGTCCACCATCTTCGAATTTTCCCCAATAGCTTGAGTAGTTCTTTCTGGCCGTTTTCAGACGCCAGCAAACGCCCATTTTACAATCCATTGGTTGCTTAAAGCTAAGTGTGTTAACTCTTAGATTTTCAGCTTCTGTTCTATCAGATTTTTTATACCAACCATCATTCTGTAGTCTTTCAAACTGGGTACTGGTTAAAGAACCACTTACTGGAATCTTCCAAACAGTCGATAGTCTTGGGGCTAATTGAAATCCGCCATTACAACCATTCAAAGTGGCATAAGCATAGTCTGTAAACTTTGGAATTACTTTTTCTAAAAGAGCTTTATGACTCTTTGGCATGATAGTTCCATCTTTCTTAGCAAGCTTCACGGCCCAAGGGCTTGAGTGACCATAGAAATCAAAACTGGCGATCTTATTAAAGAAAAGCATTTCATTAACTAGGTTCTGAGTATTTAAAGTTGCATTAACCTTTTTAATAATGCTTAGGTTAAATCTTTGTAGAACTTCATCGTTATCGGCACCACGAACATCTGGAGCGCTTATGACAACAACTTGGTGCTGAGGGTACATCTCTCTGTACTTATAACCTTGTAAAAGACCCGTCTGATAGAATTGATCAGAGTCTTCCTTCATACCTGAGCCCACTACAATAATGTGAGTGACCTTTTTAGAATCAAACGAAGTTTGACCCAAGGCCGTCATCAAGTACTCTTTAGTAGACTTGTTGGGTAGAGAAGAGGAATTGTCCCCGGACCGGTCTGTATAGGCCAACGCATTCGTTGTTAGGACCAAGACCACTAGTAGCATCATTTTTTTTAAAGTTTCCACGGCGAGAACCTATGACACAGGAATGAGTCTGTTAAGCAGATTTTAAGGCTTTTACTTTTTTACCGGATAGATTCTCAACAGTTAGAACGATACAGGGAAGAACCACTAGATCACATACTAAAGCCATAAAAAGCACAAAAGAAGACAATATACCGAAGTTCATATTAGGTGTAAGATGGGCAAAAATAAAGAGTCCAAAACCACTCACGAGTATCATCGTCGTGACGATGAGAGCGACGCCAGTCCCACTAAGAACCTCAGTTAAGGCCTCAACTCTCCCCATCCCTTCTCTGATCAGCTTACTGTAGTGAGAAAGAAAATGAATGGTATCATCCACCGCAATACCTAAAGTAACCGAAGCGACAATGGCACAGCCTACATCTACAGGGGTATTGATCAGGGTTAAAAGACCTCCTCCCAATATGATGGGTATGAAGTTTGGAATAAGGGAAAGCATCCCCATCTTAAAAGACCTAAACACCACAATGAGAATAAGGGTAATAAGACCTAAGGCCATGCCCATAGAGGTAGCAAAAGTTTCTACAACATAACCATTCATTCTTTGGAAAAGAATTGGCTTACCTGTGGAGGCCATATCGAGACCAAACTCTTTGGCCTTTAACTCAATCTCTTCAATTCGTTGAAGACTTTCTTTAGAGTTTTGAACAGACCAAAGAAGACTTAAACGAAGTTCTCTTTGCTTAATGTCCATTCGGTTATTAAGGTCCATTCCTTGAGGCAGGCCCATGGTATATAGGAAAAGTTCTTGAGCGATCATCTCCTTGCTATCAGGAATGATATATTTCTCAGGAAGTCCCCCGTGCAAAGACTGGTTAACCTCTTTCACAATATCCGTAACTGAGATCACGCGATTTATGTAGCTTCGCTCATTAATCCAAGACTGAAAGCTGTCGACTTTCTTTAAAAAAGCTGGATCTGTAATTCCGTTCTCTTTACCACTATCGATTACAAGTTCCGGTCCACCAACTCCCCCAAAAGTCTTAAGGGTAAACTGATTGCCCTTACTAATGGGGTTTTCATCATCAAAATACTCATAGGGGTTTGAGTTCACTTCGTTTTGCATCGCCAGCCAAGTAAAAGACAAGCTACCAATGATAAAAGTGATCAGTATCGGAAGATGCCATCGATCCAGAAACTTCACATAGCGCCGGGCCGTTACCTTCTTAATAGTTCTTCCCCCTCTTTGCGCTTTATTTGAACCGACATTGAAAAGAGTTAGGGTCGAAGGAATAAAGAGAAGAGATAAAACAAAGGCCATTATGGTGGCGATCCCCGCCAAAAGCCCCATCTCTGCCACGGGTCTGACATCTGAAGTAGTCAAACTAAAGAAGCCAATCGCCGTGGAAATGGAAGTTAGAAAGATGGGAGCGAAGTTCTTATCAAGGGCATTCTTCAAAGATTCTTTTAAGCTATCCCCTTCCGCGTAACGATCAAAGTATGTGGAAAGCAAGTGAACCGAGTCCGCAATAGCAATTGCGATGATAATCCCCGGCAATATAAAAGTAAGGCTATTCATCTTAATCTCTAAAAAACCAATAAGCCCGGTCATAAAAAGAAGCGTTGTACCTATTATTGCCAAAGGTAGAAGGACTCCCCAAATATTTTTAAAGCAGAAGATAAGGTAAACAATCACCAAGAGAACAAGAACTGGATTAATAGTTTTAAGATCTAAAAAGGAAGTTCGTTTGAAAGTTACGTTAAGGGCCGGAGCACCGAGAATATGATACTTGATCCCGGCTGGCGCAAGAAACTTTTCCCCAACATTTTCAAAACCATCAAAGATAGCATCAAAGTCCACTTCTCCTTCTGGTTTTTGCACAACTCTTCCGTAAATTACCGCACTCTTGTAATCTCGGCTAAGAAAAACTCCAGGAAGAACCCGATGGTCATGAAAAAGCTTTTTCCGTGATCCAATAAAGTTAGGGTCTTTAATTTTCTCAAAAGGTATAAACTCTTCCGTCGAGATATCGTCTTCTTCAGAAATAGTTAGGTTTTGATTATTTAAAGAGTCTACTCTTATAATATCGGGTATCAGCCACATAGCCTCAGTCACATTATGAAGAAGCTCTAAGTTTTTTGTATTAAAAAAGCCTTCCTCCGTATTCATAACCAAGACGGCTGATTCATCATTACCAAACTTCCTTTCAAAGGAGTTCAACTGAGTGATGTTCGGATCATTGGCCCTGAACCAAGTTCTTGCTGAGAAGTCTAAAATAATATTTGTTGAATAAGGAATCAGCATAAACGTGACTACTAAACCCATCAAAAGGCTTGATTTAGGGTAGGACATTACCCAATCAATAATCTTATTTTTAAACTGTTCCATAGGTATTTCTAGCATCATTTCAACGGCTTGTTGAGCCTGTCTATCCGAAATTACCCTTGATTGAAAATAGTCCTTGTAAAGGTACAACTAGGTGAGAAAGCTCGGAGAAACCGCTTGAAATACTTGTTTACTGCATTCCTTATTCTTCTGTCCCAAAGCCTCATGGCCGAAGACGATAAGCTAAAAGTTAAGAATGGTATCGATCCTGTCGAAATCAACTCTGAGACAGAGATAGGTGACCTTAGTTACGTCTTCGACATTAACAAAGAGACAGTTAAGGCCCTTAGTATGGCGAACCTCCCCTCTGCTCTCGATGATAAGTTCTCAAATACTCCCTTTCTCTACTTTTTCAACGGGATCATTCCAAAAGAGAATAGCCACTTGATCTGTAAGGATCTCGATGTTGAACGCCTAATCAATTTTGATGGAAATTGCCTCGCGGATAGTTCTGTTATGACCTCCCCTGGAGTTTACGATAGTAGCAGGAATCAAAAGTTTAAGCAGTTCAGTACCGAAGCCTTTGACGGTAAGGAACCTCAATCAGATAGTAGAAAAAAATAAGTTTCTAGTGTTAGTTCGGCCGCCTCTTCGATAGATTTTCCATAAAAAACAACTCCATCTTGATGTCCTTCCATGACAAAGCAGCCTTTACTCTTTCCTTCAATCAGTTTAATTGCTTCAGTTGCCATTTCAGGGGTTCCATAAGAAATAGATTTAGAAGTACGAGCGTAATCCCTTTCTAACATTAATTTCCAAAGTTCTCTGTGATGAACATGTACAATGGCCCTTATTTCATTGGAGGCCATATATATAGCCCCATGAGTAAGAGATTCGCTCGAAGCCTGAAGAGGGCCGTGACAACCAATGGTTTGCTTTTCTAAGCATCCATCAGTAACACGCGTATAATGCTCTCCCATTAGTTCTTCGAAGCACCCGGTCTGAGTTCCCGTTATGAGAAATTGAGGGAAACTTGTATTTTTAAAATCATCGTAATCATAGCGAACGGAAATATTACCGAAACCAATTCTTTCAGGGAGGTATTCACCAATAAGATTAAGTTTAAAAAGTTTTTTGCGAAAGGTTTCGATGCTAGAAAACTCATCGTTAGGAATAGCTTCCGTTTTTATAAATTCAGAAAAGCTGAATTTGATTACACCATCATCAACCATAGATTTCTTGATCTAATTTTTTGAGACATTCATACATGACCTGATATGTCTTTTCCATAAGGGCAGGAACATCTTCTTTAGTCATTCCTTCGGTAGGAATAAGAGGAAGACACTGAGCTATAATTTTTCCACTCTTCCATTTATTAAGGTTTACCTTTTTAGAGTAAGTACTAAAAACTACCGGTGCAATAGGACAGCCTGCTGCAATAGCCGTGACAAAAGCACCCTTTTTGAAAGGGAGTAGTCCTCGTCCTTTACTACGAGTTCCTTCAGGCATAACCCAAACTGAAATTCCATCATTACGAATTTTTTCAGTCACCTTCTCCATAGACTTCCGAGCTTTATAAGGATTACTTCTGTTGATGAGGATATTTCCAGACAACCAGAAAAATTGCCCGAAGAAAGG
>JACKZZ010013594.1_pt1 | contig 24489 bp, 22 predicted proteins | sample 8027871 | NCBI WGS metagenome assembly JACKZZ01 (sample SAMN15724774, study PRJNA655200) | protist metagenome | isolation source: fluorescence activated cell sorting (FACS) single amplified genomes of... | place: USA: West Boothbay Harbor, Gulf of Maine | collected 2000-07-19 | reverse complement strand
TTGGCACTCTGGCTACTTATCTATTCGTGTTAAGTTGCTATCCCAGCTCAGAAAAGTCTGGAGGGAGGACTTCTACGCTACTGAAATGCTGTACTTGTTTGTGTGGCAGACAACCCTTTTTGTTAAAACATATTGCAAACGATTGGTTAGCAGGTTGTTGGTTTATGTATTACGCCACCTTCCTTGGCACATTTGCCTGCCTTGTGCTCTTCATTTACGAGCTTAGCCGTCATCATGACAGCGATGAGAATTATCTAGTGGCTTTGTTCATTTACGGCACTTCGTTCACGGACTACATAGGGTTCCTTATCGGTGCAGTCTACTTTGTAGCAGGTACTGTAGATTGTTTTGATGTGCTGTACCTTGAAGCGCTGCTATGCTGTACTATGTTGTGTTGTGTTGTGCTGTGCTGTGCTATGTGACTCGAAGCTAATGTGTATGTTCTGATGCGACTCGATGGTGTGATTGACAGGCTCTTATCCTGTGGACCCTGAGACTCTGAAGGCCGCCAATGGTGATGCAAATGGTACGCGCAGCGCCTACGAGCGGGATCTCAGCGACCAGACCAAGTAAGTTCGACTACAGTGCTAGTGTAGTGTGCCTAGTATGTACAGTAACTAAACAACTGGTTAATGTTGTTTGGTGTTACCGTGTTGTAGTATGCTAATGGCCGGGTCAAGCTCCAGCTCTAGTACCGGCAGCAGCCTGCTGTAGGTCGGAAACTCGGACTGGGCATTGCTGCTGGTGGAGGTGTTCTAGTTCAGGGTGATTCCGATGCTGGCGCTGACAGTTCTCTCGCTATCGATTTGAACTGCGAATCATGTACACTTTTGTTGGTCCAATTATTTCATTTTCGTATCAAACTAATCACACTTCGTTCACCAGCAGCAGGTTTATGTATATGTACACCTGCTGGTACAGTACAGCAGGCTGGACACCAGGTACACCAGCAGGTACACGACCGCATTGTTAGCTCTTTGGGTCTTGCGGTTACTGGTGGTGTGACTGCACATACTGATGGTTTGGTCATCACGGCGGGTGGTATGACAGTTACAGCAGGCGGTATGACTGTGACTGCTGGGGGTGTCAGTGTGACTGCTGGTGGTGTCAGTATCGTGGCGGATGGTATGAAAGTTGTTGGTGGTCTGTCTGCGGTAGACAGTGGTATGAAGGTTATTGGTGGTGGTACCATCACCGGTGGCGTGGCCATTAACTCGGGTGGTATGTCGACCACTGGTGGTATTACTGTTGAAGATACTGGCATTGTCGTCACCACTGGTGGTTTGACAGTCAATAATGGAGGTGTCAGCGTGGCTGCTGGTGGTATGAGTGTGGTCGCTGCTACAATACACACCAGGCACAATATAAAGCAACTCAAAGCCAAATACATTATACAACTCGTATTATTTCAGCACTCTTAATGCGCCAAGGATCTCAACTGTTTGAGTCCCGCATTACTACATTAGTAACTCCAGTTCCAGTGCCAGATCCAGTCACAGCCAGACCCAGGGGGTAGTAGAAGCAGCGGCAGTCCACAGAGGCGATGAGTATCGGTACTCTATACACAACTCGGATTGCACATTTCTCCACAATCATCAGCAAAGTTAAAACCATTTGAAGCCGTCTGATTGTAATAGAAAGTTGTAAACGCCTCCATAAATCCCACTCCATTAATGTTCGGACTGGTGGCAAGAAAATCGGTATGTGTGTAGCATGCAGCAGCGAACACGCCGTTTCGCGATGAGTTCAATAAGGGATCCAGAGATGTGGTCATGTTTTGATGCCATTCACGCATGTAGGCTTGTTCGGGTTCATCAAGCATATGATCTTCCGGCCAATTGTCATGGTATCTTAAGACCACACTGTCTGTCTGTGACTGCACGACATACACGTCCGACATCACATAGGGCTGGCTATAAGAGGAAATCATGCAGGCAGAAGGTGATGTATTGGCGTTTTCATAAGCGACTTTGCACGATTCGTCTACAAACGAGTTATAGAGATCATAGGCATACTCCCATCCCTCTTCTGTAAAATCTGCCAGCTCCATATCTGTTGTTGTGTCAGGACCCGTATAATAATTGGCATAAAAATAATGTCCAGCGACGGTGAGACCAGACACTCTTGCTTGAGGATAGCGCTCGGCAATATAATCCAAATGCATCCAAGTCCCAATACCACCTGCACTTGCACCAAGGATGATGATATCAGTAGCATCTATCAATTTATTGGCAAACATATCCATTTCGTCCAAGATTGCTTCGTTGATAAAATGACCAGCGAAATAAAGGCCCCATGTTTTCTCAGTCGGTGTGGTAACTTGACCTGAATGCATATCTTGTGAGCAGTATGGGTTCGTAACTTTGTTCCAAGTGCAGAATTCTGGATTATCTTGGCAATTATCACTCGCAATGTAGGATATATACTGGGAGGAATCCCATGTAGATTTGAAAAAATTACTGCTTCCATATTTAGTCTGAGACTGTTCAACACAATAGTCCTCGGTATCACACTCACCGCCTCCCATAAGATAGATAACCCACTTATTTTTCGATTCGTTGTCAGTAGCCTCTTGAGCATAATACCCGCCTGGTGAACCATCCAAGCATTTTGCGTTTGGATGTGCTTGTGGCTCCAGCAGCGTTAAAGGGACGGGAACAGCTTTGCACTTCAATAGGAAAGACCCTATCACAAGAGATAGGCTCAAGGATAAATAAGAGGGCATGACTGCAGAATATTTCGTTCTTGTTGTCGTAAAAGAAGAACTGTCGCTGCAGTGAAAATCTATTTTACTCTCTGTGTAAACTTGTAAGCTTATTCCTTTCGAACTCAAGTACAAATAACCAAAACAATTGATTACAAACCTTGTTATAAAAGAAAAGTGACAATGACAAATACACAGTGATCAGTGATGTTTACTTTATCACTTTCCTTTTAACGTTTTATACTATTACCGAGGTATATTTCGCCGACGGGCATTTGAATCTTAAAAGAGACGCTGATGTCGTCATCATCCAGTCCCTTTCAAAAACAATTTAATATCAACCCACGGTGAGGTGACAGAGGGTCGAGGCGAGAGACGATGATTTGCACAGTGTTACCGCCAAACGTTAATTTCATATTAGGAAATATATATCACAAATTAATAAATTAATATTCGAGCCCATTAATTTAGTATTCAAAAGACTTTTTAAATGATATATTTATATTATACTACGTGTATCATGGTGAACGCGCCTGGAGGATGGACCGTAAGCGTTAACCAAAAAATCTTCGCAGACACTTTTGGTGGTCGACGGTCCGAGCTTACGGCCTTGACGTACCAGCAGGAGAGGGGGCCCAGTTATTATTATTACCTTCTTAATTACTTCGGGTAGCAACATCATTTTAAAGCCAGTACGCAAGGGATCAAATATTGCCGGTCTTAATGAGTCGCTTTGATTGTGATACATTTTATTCGTTAGCTTCTTTTGTCGTTTTGTGCTGTTAGGTCGTTTTTTTCGGTCATGAGTCAGTTAGAGCAATGAAGGCTGCTGCTCAAGCCGGCGATGCCGATTTAATTCGGTATTATGCTGTCCATTTTGGCACAGAAAATGTTGAATATGAAGAGTCGCTTCCATACGCGATGTATGTTGCCATAGAAGCTGGCCAAGTTGGCGTTATGCATGCGATTCACGACTTAGGTGTGGATGTACAAACCCCTAATGATGGTCATTTTTCATACTCTTACAGAATGGTGCACTCAGAGCTTTAGCTTCTATGGGTGTTGATATTTGCTCTCAGGATTCCCGACCATACTCTGCGATGTGTGCTGCTGTACGTGGTGGTCATATTTCTACATTAGTGTTCTTGCATATGATGGGTGCTGAGTTTAATGAACGAGGATGGCATGGAGAAACGTTGATGCATCGAGCCGCTAAACTTGGAAACACTGCCATTATTCGCGAATTGCATCAGTTAGAATGCGATGTGAATGCGCAGGATTTTGAAGAGAACACGCCGATGCATGTAGCTGCTGATAAAGGTCGCTTGGATGCAATCAAAACATTGCATGAACTCGCTGGTCGTATGACCATCAAGAATGAGAGAGGGGAGACTCCACTGCATTTAGCGGCTCCCCGTGGGAACTGTGACGCTATAAATTTGATGGTTCCTCTGGGTGCAAAAACACACAAAAGGAGGATAGACGGCGGGACGGCTCTGTTTGTTGCAGCTGCCAAGGGTCACAACCGAGCGATCCAAGCGCTGCATAAACTAGGCGCAGATGTTGCTTGTAAAGATGATGAAGGAAATACGCCTTTAATTATTGCCGCGGCACGTGGGCATTGCACTACCGTGGCAGTTTTGTTTGATCTTGGTGCTAGTTTAGAAGATAAAAACATCCGAGGTGACTCAGCTGCTATGGTTGCTGTTAAATTGGGTCGCGTGTCGGTGCTTTCTATGCTCCACAGACTAGGTGCTGTGTTGGTACCTGATGAAGTATCTGATCCGGAATTAGGGGACGCCGATCATTGTAACGTCAGTGTGATAACGAGCGCCAGCAGTGGGGATAATAGTACGACTGCTAGTGCCTACAGCAGTTCTCTTGTTGGTACTGGATGTGTAGATGTTGGGGTGGGGCCCCTCTGTGAGACTATTGGGAGCGTTGATTCAGGAGTAAATTTTGTATTTGCAGCTGCTTTACACGACCGCGGAGATATAATTCGCCTGCTGCACATGCTGGGGTGTGATATCTCTCGCTGCAGTGATGGTGTGTCACCGCTTGTTATAGCGGCCTCTAATGACTGCGTCGATGTCATCACTGCTCTACACCGTCTCGGAGAGGATGTTAACCGAGCTTGTCCTGCTGGATACCGACCTCTGCTTGTTGCCGCGGCCGAGCAGAAACTTGGTGCTGTTGCCGCGTTGGTGGATCTTGGAGCCGACATTGATAGTCAGAATGAGCGTGGGGAGACTGCACTATGCCTGGCAGCCCAGAGAGGTCATGGAGTGGCCGTGCGCTTGCTGCGTAAGCTGGGGGCATGCCCAACTATCCGCTCCAATACCGGTTATTTGCCTTTCCATTTGGCTGCGGATGCTGGTCACGTGAATGTACTGCGGGTAATGCGAGAGCTAGGTGAACCGCTTGAAAGTTTGTATGACTGTGAGCGCCCTGGCTCCACAGCGCTATACCTTGCGGTTGAGAAAGGCCACCTCGCCTCAGTGAAGACATTGCATGCCCTTGGTGCGGATCTAGATATTGCCACTATCGTGGGTGATCCAACTGCTCCCACTGAGCTGGGCAGCCGTTTAGGCCATTGCCTTTCGTACTTGATCAGCAATGGTGCCAACATCACTCCTGTGCAGAAGGAGGTGGTGGCACAGCTTCGTGAGTTTGTGCGTGCACGATCTGATAGCGGTACCACTGCGGGCACCACTGCGTTACAACGTAAGCACTTGTTGTGTTTGGTTAAATTAATGTCATCGACGCATATTGGACAGGACCACCTTGGTGCCTGGGAGGGAGAAGAGGAAGATTCTGAGGTTGATATGGAGGAGGAGCTAGCTCGGGAGCTGGAGCTGGAGCTGCAAGAGGAGAAGGAGTGCAGTGGTGCTACTGCCAAACAGGCATTTGAGGAAGCTGTGATAGCGGGCTTGTTAGAACCTGGGAGACCTACGCATTGTGCGGAATTTGTTGCTTTGTCGTTCCCGCACAGAAGTACAATTGCGCGCTTTTCAGCAGGAGCATATCACAGTGCGCGGTCAATACATGGGCGTCACTCCAGGCTACACTCAGACCCAGTGCATCTACTGAGACTCTTTTTTGATCATAATGTTCTCCGTGATTTGCACTCTCTACGTCATGTTTGTCGTTGTTGTTATTATGAGCATCGATTTCCATTGCCTGTGTGCGTCAAGGGTCACGGTGCTGTTGTATCGCTTGGTGTGGGCTTGATTGAGAGTTTTATTGGTGGTGAGATGGCCTGCTTTGTGACAACTGGAGTGGTGAGTAGGGCGGTGGCTTGCTTTCGGGTCGGTATACATCTAGATTAGTACCTGTCTGTCGTTTAAGTGTTTGTGTTTGTGTTTGTGTTTGACTTTGACTTTGACTTTGCTGTGCATATGAAACCTAATCATTTTTATATTTGAATTCCATATCCTCTACTGTACCTGCTGGTGTACTGGTGTACCACCGCCCTCGTGGGTCAAGTCCGTCGTTCTGTCCTGTCGGAATCCTGGAATCCCATCCCAGAATCCCACTCAGTGTTCGAGCGCCCCTCAAACAAATCTGAAAACCAGCAGAAACCAAACCGGAGCACCCGATGGAGCACCTGCAACGATAAGCAGCTTCTGATAATGGTCACTGCTAAACATTTTATAAATCGTGATGTAGGAGTGTATTGTTCTTTAAGGTTAATCGCCAAATTTCGCAGATACCAGAAACAATTAAAAAATAATGTCAAAAGAAGCTGGTAAAAATAGCGAGCGGGGGGGAGAGATTCTCGAACAGCCGGAAGCGCTGCAATTCCCCACAGTTCCAGCGTTTCTGGTTCCTGTAGAAGTGCGAGATCTACCAGATATGGGAAAAGGCCATAGAGGAGTGTTTAGCACTGCCGATATTGCTTGTGGGACCAAAATCTGGGCTTGGACAGATCGTGTGAAGCGAATTCACCACTCAGAACTAGAAGCATTTATTGTTAAAGAATTTGGAGAAGAAGGTCAAGATGAGCAACGATTAGCAAATGTACAACTTTTTCTAAGACAAGGATTTGTTCTACCCAATGAGAGCGATATCGATTACTTTAATAGCAACCCGACCGATGCCGGCCGTTTCATCGAGACTCCCGCATGTGTGGAACGTAGTCAGCAGCGCGATGAGAACGAATTAATAGACATGGCCACCGCCGACTTGGCTGCGCGGCTTGCTACCCGACTGATGCCGGCCGTTTCATGAATCATTCAAAGACTCCGAACTGTGGTCATGATGGTGCCATCCAAGATATCGCCAAAGGTGAGGAACTAACTATGAGCTATGCTTTTCACGGTAATCCGCAGTGGTATCAAGACATCTGTGCCAAGTATGGTGTGCCCACGGAAGCTGAAATTGAAGCTGCAAACAGATAGATTGTATTGTACCCTGGTGCTGTAACTTATTCCATACCAGCAGTATACCAGGTATATTTTGATATTTTGCAAATAGTTACAGATTTCATATTATTAGCATTTGCTTGACAAAAGGCTTAATAAAAAAAACATGGCAACTACTTAATCATTCAACTAAACAGTACACCAATGCATGTAATATAGCATCGACGTGCTAGGGTTTCTTCGTTTACTGAGGGTGGTGCAAAGGGTTTTCTGCATACACAGAAACAGGTGCTGGCACTGGTGGTGCCCCTTGCGTAATAACGTCAGAGCTAGCGCTAGGAGTCTTGTCAACGCTTAGACTTATCTCGATATCGCCCGTGGGTGCACCTGAATTACGGTCATGTACAGCTCCAGCAATACCATGAGAAGACCAATTATGAACAGATGTTCCTCTGAAAGGCCATCCAAACGCAAGTACACTGCCAACAAAGATCAATGCTTGCAACACAGTCACCAGTAAATACAACAACAGTGAAAACCCACTGCAGGCAGCTAGCACACTCCGTAAACGACTGCCAGTGTCCTTGCCCCACCACAAAGTGGCGCGATACACATTGAACTTCCCGAGGTCCAGCAATGTCATCAGCAACGGGTAATATAATCGAGAAAGCGGCAGCACACGCCCACATGAGGTGGGGCTGTAGGACAATTCCAGCCACACGTACAATACCGTGCCCATCTCGATTGCGGGAAGTACACATGCCCGCGGGTAGCAGAGTGGTTGCAGTACAGCGCGGAGTGGAGCTTGTCTATCGATGTACATGGACATCAGGTCGTATCTCACACGCTGTGGGTCTTCACCATCATAGTACAGTATGCAGCACACTTGGATCAGAAGCTGCAAACAATGCATGACCAGTGGTACCAGTTTGAACACCTCCCAATACTCACACGCGCAAGTTGAAGTGAGTTCCGCAGTACAGTACCCAAACTCAGTGATTATCTGAGGGTCCACATTTGGGTCTGTCACCACACTGAAGTGAGTCACGTAGGTGCTTGAGCTGCAGAACGACTTGCACGAATCCACATCATTGCTAGTACAGCTCTGCAGAACTACTGGGTCCGAGCTACTGCTACTGCTACTGCTACTGCTACTGCTACTGCTAGTGCTACTGCTAGTGCTGGTGTTACTGCTACTGTCGTCACCACAATACTGCCAACCAGAGTACACGCACAGCGATAAAACCACGACAAATAAGAGCTTCAAGAGTGACACCATGACAGTCGTGCACGTATCCTCGGAGCTCGCAAGGCGAACGACTCGTGCGCTGAGCGTCGTCACACCGTCCCAGAACGCCAGGCATATGCGAGCACAAAAGCCTCTATCTTTATGAACAGTAGCAGTGGCATAAATTGATGGCAAACCCACATCGGTGTTTCTAACAACAGGCCACTCAAGTTCAGCAGGGCGCGGACGCGGTGTCAACAATCTCTGCCATATCGCCGCAACTATAAATGCCAACGCAAAGACACCCACAATAATAACAAAACGCCTAGTAACAGATCCGTCATGGCAAGTAGGACTAGCCCCATGAATAGCCACAGCAGAGGACGAAAAACAACCAGTATAACAATCGATCGCAGTATTTTTGACATTGACAAACATGCCTGTGGAGGCACACAAATTCGTCGGAATGGCACCAGAGAGAGCAGTATAAGAAACGTCTACACCAGTCAACAGTGCCAAGCTCAAATTGCCTGGTATGGTACCCGCCAGATGCGCATTATTTTGGAAGTACAGAAAGTATAATAGAGGAAGCGATTCGAAACTGAGTGGTAACGAGCCACTCAGACTGTTATCATGCAGATCGATACCAATAATGCCTGGTAATGAATCAAACACATCAGGTAACGCGCCGTTCAAATTATTCCCAAAGATTGACAACAGCTCCAACTGAGATAGCTTACCTATTGCACTAGGAAGCAAGCCAGTAATTGCATTGTTATCTAAATAAATTAATGCCAGGTTGTCCGTTAACTCACATAAACCTGCGGGTAGAGAACCAGTCAGATAGTTGTCACTAATTTCCAATATAATCATATGTGTCAACCCTGCAAACGACTCTGGTAGAGACCCACTTAAGCTATTTCGGGACATCTGCAGCTCACCAAGATACTGTAGATAACCAAGAGAAGTAGGGAGCGTCCCAGTAAAAATATTATACGAGAAAGCGAGATCCTCCAGATAACTCAAGTTACCTAAGCAGCTGGGAAGGGAGCGACTGAATGAGTTGATACCGATACCCAGATGTGTTAGCCCAGTCCAGGAGCAAAGCGCGTCTGGGATGCCACCAGTGAAGTGATTCGCACCGATTTCAAAATGGCCTAGTGCATCGGAGAATATATTCGCCGTTAGTTCGGCTGGAAGCGTTCCGGAGAGTGAGTTCTCATTGATTTCCAAGGATCCCAGGTTAGGAAGTGTGTAGGAGTCCGTCGCAATTCTCCAGGATCCAGCAAGGCAATTACCACCTAGATTTAAATACGTTAACGAGCTCGCAGCAAAGAGAGTTGAGGGGATGCTACCATTTAGTAAGTTATAAGGTAACGCCAGTTGCTGCAGAGTCATAAGAGAGCCCACAGCAGTGGGAATAGTACCAGTGAATTGATTCCCTGAGAAATCGAGGGAGGCCAGCAGCGGCAGAGCTGTGATAGAGTCCGGAATCCTACCAGTCATGAACGCATATGGCATTTCAATTGCAACAAGCGTGGACAAGCAACCAACAGAGGGTGGTAGTGTTCCATTTAATGAGCTGCCAGCAGTGAACACAATCGCACTGATTTGATCATCAAGGTTACACCTTATGCCAGGCCATGGAAATGGAAAACATGGATCATTAGTAGGTATCCCAGTGGAGCTGCACTGCCATTGATAGTACAAAGTTTCGACATTTGTCGCTGCAATGAAGTCACACAGCGTTTCAGCTATAATCACATTAGATAAAATATCACTAAATAGAGTAACACATATAAAAATAGTTAGCATTATAGTCCTGAGCATACTTTTATAATTTATTTTTTGAAAAATTGAAGACAAAAAGTACTATTAAAGTAGATTACCGGTACTATGAAATAAGGAAGAATACCAGGAAGAGCAGGGGCAGCAGTCGATAACCACGATATCTTAATTGCCAAGACAACCTCTAAAGATCAATCTGAAGCCAGTGCTTCAAAGATATTCTAAAACATATTAATTAACCAATGAAATGATCCTGTTCATTTGCTACTGATTATGCTTAGCTCCCTGTCATCAAAGGTCTGTGACAACTTTATATATGCTCTGATTAATAGTTATGATAATTTGTTGGACCCCACTCAGGCCAGCCCCCACCAAGGTATGTAACCCTGCTCCAACAGCATGGTATTAAATAATCTTGTAAGGATTTCAGTTCGTCGGCGGGCCACGTGGTCCATCCAGAGCAAACGGCCGCCAACGGCCAAGACCAGCAAACCAGGTGTATTGTATCTGACATCACATATCAAACCATATCTTATAAGTAAGTGTTATATACATAATTTGCTCGAACACGAGTCATAAACGACACCTTAGTTTTACCGCAACCACTTGCTGTGTGCACCTTGTGTACCTGGTGTACCAGTGTACACCAGGTACACTGTCGCATCGCATCTGTCCGTCCACCGTCTGCACACAGCAGTGGGTCTAACAATAGCCTAATTTGAGTAATTAAGCTAATTTGAGTAAATTATTCCTTTTGTCATCCAAAGTTTCAATTGGTGGAAAAAAGAAAGCAAAAACTCTTAAAACTGTCATAATTGCAGATGAGCAAGTGGGAAATAAAGAATGTATTGTATATTTAACTGTCGAATGTTAACACTTACAAAAGTGAATTTCAAAACTTCACGCTTGTTTAAAGTTTGGTGCCTGCTGCTGACGACTTGTGTGGATGAGTACTTGTACAAACCTATATACTATAATACCGCAAGATGAAGCTTCAGTTATACATCTTGAGGCAGCCGCTTTATTACAAAGCTCCATGGTCAATCAGCAGATATCTCAATAACTGCTTCACAGAATTAAAAATAAAAATATTACAGAAAGGTTCATTATCAAACAGGAGGAACCGAGGTGTTTTTATCATGATTTGTATCAAAAAATATCACAGTGTACAAGTGATGGTCAGTGCCTGCCGACGGTTTCTCGCAGTGACACCGCTTACGTTAATTCAAGTTTGCACTGGTTGGGGTGGAACGTAGGAAGATGAGGACATGCCCACCTCGCTTGCATCGCGATTTCCACCAACCAACCCTTGCTTCATACATTCACCTCCATGTCCGGCCCTCTTAAACCACAAAAACACCACAAGGGCTGCTGCCGCAACCACTACCACCACGGCTACACTGATGCCCGCAACCGCACCACCGGTCAAATCAGCACCACTACTACTGCTGGTCGTAGAATTGTTGCTACCGCTAGGTGCAGCCGTAGGAACGGCCACGGGGGCAGCTATGGGAGCAGCAACAGGAGCACTTGTCGGTGCAGTCGCAGGGCCAGTAGGATTAGCTGTGGGCGCAGTTGTAGGATTATCGACACAGAACTGACTAAAGTAATTGGGCGTCGCTCCATCAACAGCCACACAATACTGTGGATAAATAGTATAAGGGGTGGTTCCACCAGGGGGACAGCCAAAATCAGCATTCATGTTGCCATTTGAGCAGTAGCCAAAGAATATCTCCCCAGAGTCGCAATACTGGTCACCGAAAACCGTAAACTGATAAGGATCACTTGTGCACCCAACATCCACTTCGTAATAATAGAGCTCGGCCCAACCTGCACCAAAATCCGTCCATGGACTATCCGAAGACCACCAGACATTGCCGTAATAACCGTGTTGACAAGTGGCAGTTAATGGATATACAGTAGGAATAGCATCACCTTCACAATCAGGATCTTGGGGATATGCACAGTTTATACAGTGCGACGAGTTACATGAAGTTGTATAAGAAGAATTACCAGTATTTCCATCAGGAGTGCATTCTCCATATAGATATCCTTGAGCAGCATAAGGACCAGTACAGTTATCCATGTTATAAATAAATTGACCTAAATAACCCACAGTGATGTTTGTGCAGGACAGGTCCTGAGACATCACAGCACAGGTCCATTATTAGCAGAGTCAGCAGAGGAATAAGAAACATGTATTTGGATATTTAACGGTTTCGTCGTAATTTAGGCGAAAAAAATAGGTAACATCCATATTATCCCTTTCAGAATATATCATTTTGTGATTTTGTCATTATTGCAGCAGGACAGGTGCTTGAACAATAGTTGCAGCTCTGACAGCCAGACAGACTGTGCTTTTCCTATTTTTCACGAGCACCAGGCTGGAACACCTTGAACACCACAGTGACTCAGGTATTGATAACTTGAACTTAAGTTAACTGAAAAAACATACCGACACTTATCATCACAGATTCAGATCAGCACAGATAGTCACTTTATTTATTTAAACTAGGGAAAGCATAATGTCCCGCCCAACACTCAGACTGGCAACGTGACATTGCCCGCACCACGTTCGTCAGTCTGTCAGTCGTGCGTTAGTCGTTAAACGTTAGAGCTTTCACAAGTGGAAAATACTCAGTTTACTGTATACTTGACTATCGAATGCTAACACTTACGGCAGCGAATTTCAAAACTTCTTCAAAAGCTGCTGACTCTTCATTAATTGGCACCCGGTGGAGTTAACCACTGAGGTAACCCAGCAGGGAGCGTTTAATAAACCAGGTACACCTGCTCATATATATTAACATAACTCATATATTGTTATTTTGACAAATTTTGACGGTAAATGCCACCGTTTTTACGTGTTCGTCACAATCGTCGTCAGCACGTATGAACTGGAACGAACTTTTTCACCCCAAATCGTTGGATGAAATTCCCATCCATGCCAACAAAGTGAGTGAAAGTATATGTGTGTGTTTCATTAGCTTGCTTTATTTTTGTGATGATGCTTGTTCTCTCAATCGCGTTTTGCTCTGTCTGGGTCTGTCTCGCTCTGTGCCAGAAACTTGCTCTGCGCAGTTTTCTTGTTTCTAGCTTAGAAATCTACAGCACGGATTATCTACGCGCTCAAAATCACGAGTTGCGACTGCGCGATGGCACGCGAACAGACGTGCTTCTTCTATATGGCTGCTCAGGCACCGGTAAGAGTACCATGCTAGACCTTATGTGCAAGGAATTGGGGATCGTAGTTAGACAGTTGTCGGAGCAAACGCTCCGCTCACATGATACTAACGCGTTTGTGGAGGATAATCGCAGTGGTAGCCCCGGTTTATCTCTACAGCGATCTTGGTCCTCGAATTCTGCTGATGGCTTTGACGGTGCGGTAGCATCATCCTCAATTTCGAAGGTTTATGCCCCATCCAGTCACTTCAACGAACAACTGCATGACCAAGTGTTGCGCTGCCGCTACCCTTCCCTGAACTGCAGCGTGGCACCATCTTCAGCATCGGTCGCGTCTAGCATGGCGGAGAAACAAAAGAGCGAGAATCAGTTGAAGCGGGAGCGGAAGCGGATGCGGAACCACCTACATGTCCCTATACCGGAACAAAAGCGAAAAGGGAATGTGAAGGACGGTGACGGTGATGGTGACGGTGATTTGGAACTTGAGTTGGAGTTGTACCCTCAGGAGGAAGTGTCTAGCGACGACAATGGGCTTGATAATGCTAGTGGTGTGAGTGACAGTACCAGTTCTCGATATATGCAGGTTTTGGTTTTGGAGGATGCACAACCATTGCCGGTTGAAGGGCTAGCTAACCCCAGTTCCAGCTCCAGTTCAAGTTCCAGATCAAGATCAGGAGGTGGACAGTTGACATCCACATTGTGGTCATTTATTTTTGCACTGCAGGATAATGACCCGCCAACGCCTGTAGTGTTGGTGGTGAGTCACTCGGATTACAACGAGAAGGGGGATGAGAGCGCGCTGCTGCAGCGATTTATACCTGCAGAATACACCGCCCGTGTGAATTTCACTGCCGTGCATGTTCCTCCAGTGACAATCAATGGTATCATCAAAGTTCTCTCTCGATTAAATACAAGTCAAGCTATTGGTGGTGAGCACGATACTATTCATTTGTCTACTAAGATAGCACGAAGGAAGAGAGGTAGTGTGAGGAGTGGAGGTGGTCTACGACCTGAACATGTGCAGTCTATGATTGAGCGCATAGCAGCAGGCTGTGGGGGCGATATCCGACATGCTGTGTTGCAGTTTCAGCTCTGGGCGATGAGCCAGGTTGCTGGTGCAGATGAGCAGATCGGGTCAGAATGGAATAAAGCAGTGAAATCTGAAGAATCACTGAGTCTTGGCAGTCATGTGGTAGCTGACAGCAGTGAACTTAGCACACTAAGAGATGACTCCTCGTACCATGCGCCGCTTTTGAGTGTTGGAAAGCTCTTACATATGAAACTGGGTGAGGCAGAGGCAGAGAGAATGAATGTGCTCAATAAAGTATGCCGTTGATGCTGTTGTAGTTGCACCATTACTCATTGCGTGCTCTCCTCTCTGCTCCTCTCTGCTCTTGCGCTTGCTTTTACTTCTACCTCTGCAGATTGTCATGGTTATTACCACGGCATCTCCCCGGATGAAGTACTGGAGCAATGTTGTCTTGAAATTGGCACGGCATTGGCTTTTGTGCAAGCGAACGCACCAAGTAAGACAGATAGTATACTGTGTTGCTTAGATGATGTTTGCTTGTATTAGAGTACGGTATGTTTCGGTGTCTGTACTCTGTGCTTGTGTCGTAGAGCACATTGAAAACACGTTCACGACGATGCACCGCGCCAAGGAGCGCTTGGTACAAGCAGAAGTAGAGGCGGAGATGGAGTTGGGAGTGGAAACCAAGCACCATAGATTTGATGCTCCGACAGCGAGCGCCTTTGCAGCGCATCAACGGCTACAACAGCAGCGGGTATACAGTTTGAAAGGACTTAGTGGTACTGGCCGACGTGGGAAGGGACGTGCTGCAGTGGGTGTAAGTGGGTGCGTGTCAAATGTCATTGATGTGACGGACGAGCTCGATGATTTTGAAAACGCTAAAGAGAAAGATACCGATACCCGTGAACCTGCTGGGGCTTCGGATGAGGGCGTGGATTTGACAGTCGACGCTTTGATTGCTCGGCTAGATGATTGTGCGGCGCTTGACGCGACTGCAGCGGTGCTTCACAACTGCTCAGATGTGGACAGGTTGCTGCTCAGGTGCGTGGCGTGCATACTGATGTGAAGTAACTGCTGTGAAATGCGCCAATATTCTCACGTTTTGTCTGCTGTGTGTGTAAACGAATGGGTGCGTGTTTATATCCTTCTTTGATTTATCACTGCTGATATCTACTGTGAATGTGTTATATGTACTCACTGCTGGCATCACAGTAAATATTCCTTAGATGGGTTACCAATCGATCACAGTGATTCGGTGTTTCCAGCTGCCTATGCCACCAGCATGGTCGGTCGCACCGTAGGAGTTGGAAAAGGGATTGGAGTTGTGGAAATGCTGGATTATGCGAAGTTTGCGGGTCTGAAGCAATCATTCCAACCTGTTTATAGCTCGAAACTGACAGTTCAGCGGCGACAAAGACTGACGTACTGGAAGTTTCTGCAGCGGGCACAGCATTCTTCAGTTGAAGATTTTTTATTCCGAAGTGGGATTCAAAAACAAAGCAGTATAAATCTCTCTATTGGCTCTGGTATCACGCCAGTGATTCCCAGTTTTTCTCTGCTGCAGTGCTCAGAGCTTAACCTGACACGGTTGCCTTTGCTACGTGAGCTTCTATTGGGTGCCGCTCGGGCATTGGAAGCTTTACCCACGTCGCACGCTCATGGCGCCGGGGCGCAGTTGTCGCAGCACAACAGTAGTGCTGGTGCTGCTACAGCAGGTGTAGATGCTAACCTGCAGAAGGGTGGACACAAGCAGAGGTTACTCCAGCAAGCCCAGCTTAAGGGCCAATTGAGCCGCGTGGCGGGTAATTACAAGTCCTTGCTGGCCTGTCTGCTGAACCAGCAGAGCAGTGGGGCCAGCGGAGGTAGCAAGAAGGGCTACCAGGAGGATCTGCGCTTAGTGGCAGTGCAGCTCGATACTATACAGGCAAGAGGGCGCAGCGGTGCAGGAGCTGGAGCTGGAATAACTGGCGCAACTGGGGCAGGGACAGGGTTTGCCTTTCATGCACCACCAGCAGGGTCTCGGTCGGGACTCTCTGCTGTGTCCTCTGCTGCTGGCCCGGGGATCGTTAATGAACTCGAACTTGAGGACGACATCCAAGACTGAGACGGTAGGGTGCTGCTTAATAATGTTGCCCTGTTCTGCTGTGCAGTGTTCGGTTTCGTTATGTTTTGATGCTGTGCTGGCGACTAAATGTGTCATTTGTCACACGGCGTAACATCCAGCTTACACACAAACAGCGCAGCATTTAAAAGAGCACCACAGCGAAACAAAGAGTATGTACAGAATAATTAGATCAGATCAGAGCAGAGCAGTTAATCAATCAGCACATATATACGCGAGGACCGCATCGCGCAAGAAAAGCTATCATCTTGGAGCAAAGTCAGCTGAGAGTAGAGTATCCAATCAAATTAGACAATATGGTCTGAATTGTCTTGTTCCTGCGTGTCGTCTGGCAACAGCAACTCTAATTCTCTGTCAGGTTTTGGTGAGGTCGACCCCGCCCGCAATGATTTTAGATCGCCGACAGAAGACCCTGTGTCCATTGAGGGCAGAGACTGTGAACTGGAACCACTACTCATTAGTTTCGTCTTATTCCAGACGTTCTTTAAAGCAAAATAATTATAAACTCCAATCCATACCATGGTGCACAGCCATGACATGAAGTGTGACAGACCGACATAGTTTGAAAGGCAGTGGTTGCATATCGTGCTGCGTGTGGCAGGTGTACAAGACAGAGTAGTTTTTCGTGTCAGCAGAGAAGTTCAGATTCACAGTGGGGCGCAATAGGGGTAAGGGTAAGGACAACATTCATTAACGGTACACGTACACCGCACTTTTTCGTGTACACACTTTCAGTCTTACCTGAGGATAATACTGCTTAGATAAGCTAAGTAAACTTTACTCAGTGACTGGCAATACGTGCCTTCGTATTCACCAAACACAATATACCTATGAGATACATGTCTAACCATGATTGATGCACAATAACTTAAAGTCCAACAGACCGTAGTACGCTCATACTCAAAAATGTAAATGGTGGAAATGAAGTAATCCAGAATAAACTGCAAGCAATCGCACATAAAACCTGATAACATAAACCAAAAATATTGATGCACTTTTACTCCAATATAGCGCATCGACACTTTGTTAACAGCTTCTTGATGAGGCAGCATATTTCATAAATTTATTTTACAAAGTTAAATTGAAATCAAAAATTGAAGTAATATAGCGACAAAAGTTGTCTAGCTATAGATACAAAAGGTAGAAGAATGGCCACACCCGACCGTTGGAGGGTGGAAATGTCACCAACAAAAGACTGGGATTGCGAATCGTTAAGCAATTAACAATACAGTATTGCGTCGCAAATCACAGCAAGTGATAAATGTGATGTTATTAGTAATAAACATTAGTGGTGTGTACTAAAGAATGACTTTACCAATAGCAATAGCAATAGAGCACTTGAGTGCTGACTGGATGAGACCAACTGACGCTTACTTTTTCAATTATTTTTCACGGCGGTCATTCGATGGCTGCTGCTGCCTGCTGGCTGCGGCACCGTCGTGATAGTTTTTTTCCCGTCGCGTCAGTGGCGGAAGCCAGACCAGCAGCAGACCAGCCAGAGCCAGCAGAAGACCCGCTCATCAAATTCAGAGTTCATACAATTAATCTAACTCTAACAACTAACGTTATCTTAATTACCTTTTCTATGTTAATTACCTTTTATTCATCAGATATCTCCTACTTCATATAAAGTTGTCGCATTATAGCTTGCTATTATATAGTGCCATTTTTATAATACTTCACCCTACATTTCTATTTTTGATCATTGAAAAACATGGAAAATCCTCGTGTTTACTTCGATCTTGAAATCGGTAGCAGACATATAGGTCGATTGGTTTTTGAACTGTATGCTTCAGTTGTACCTAAAACAGCTGAAAACTTCCGTAGTTTGTGTACTGGTGAACATGGTCGAAGTGTTATTTCCGAGACTAACCTATCACTCAAAAAATCTGCATTACATCGCATAATCCCTGGGTTTATGGCTCAGGGTGGTGATATCACTCATGGCGATGGGAGAGGTGGTGAGTCGATCTACGGCCGTACCTTCCCAGACGAAAATTTCCATTTAAAGCACAACTCTGGAGGCTTACTGTCGATGGCAAATTCAGGGCCACATACGAATGGTTCTCAGTTCTTTATCACATTCAAACCAACACCGCATCTGGATGGACGTCACGTGGTGTTTGGTAAAGTAGTTGAAGGTGAGAAACTGCTTCTCATTCTGGAAGGTGTGGCGACTGATGCAAGTGACCGTCCAAAGTTACCAGTGATTATTTCAGAGTGTGGTCAATTGAGCGGCAGCGAACTTTCATCCTCTTCAGGGAATGCTATACCGGCTAATGGAGCCAAGAGTAGCAAGGGCAGGGATAAAGGTGGTGATAAAAGCAAAGCTGCTGACTCTGCTTCAGACAGTAACAGTGTACCGACTTCGTTCAGTGCCCGTGGCTCCAAGCGGAACACTACTGGATCTGCCTCATCTCGCGCCTCTATGAATGGTAGCGATGAAGGGTCCACGTCAAGTCAGGCCAAGGAGGCAGAGGTGGGTGCTGAGGACAAGGGTGGGGCTGAAGCTGAGACTGAAGCCGATTCTGAAGTAGAAAAGCAGTCAGAACAGGCTGTGGATGTGTCCAAGATGACGGCTACGCAGCGCAAATTGTTCAATTTGCGCATGAAAATGAACAACGCACGCAAGGCAAACAAAGGAGAAGTGCAGAATGAATATCGTCGTATGACAGACCCCAATTATCAAGATCATCTCCAGCGAGAGCGGGAGCGGGGAGTGATAAATAGGAAGGGAGAAACGGGGGCAGGGTCTAGTTCCACTGCTGGTGAGGACGACACACCACTGACTGAACGAGAGTATCATTCAAAGCGCCTCGAAGCAAAAGGTTTGAAACAATCTGAAGGTTTCATGTTAGAGCCTGCGCAACAAGCTCATAGAGTACAAGATAAGCAGCAGAAGAAAGCCATCCATGATGCAACATTTGGCCATGCTGCACTAAGCAAAGCTGTTGAATTCCATAGTTACGAAAAATCTCTCAGCAAATTGAATGAAGTTGCTCGAGCTAACAACACTAGTGGAGAGGAATCCAGCTCGTCTAGTGTGGCGATTAATCCTATGGATTATGGCAGCACAGGTGCTGGGAAATCTGGACATGCCAGTGGGATTTCTGCTGCAGGACTGGATCGACTTTCGCGTGATATTGGGGAGCGGGTAAGTATCCACTGCTGTATCTATTTATGTATGCCTGGTGATTGATACCCACATGTGTCTAACTGTCACTTTCTCTATCATGTAGGAAGAGCGTCGTCGCAAGCAATCCGGTCGCCGTCATCGCGATGAGTACGAATCGAACAGTGCCGACGCCATTAACGATAGAAACGCTTTCTTTAATAAGAAACTCAAGCGTAATTTCGACAAATATACAGTTGAAATTCGTCAGAATTTGGAGAGAGGTACTGCGATCTGAGCTGAGAAGGGGGTGGATGGAGCATGGGAGAGAGGGCAGAGGGCTCGGTGTATATACATGTACATATTCAGTTGGTGTCATGGCGAGAGAAAAACTTAGCCTGCTGCTGACAGCAAAAGGAAAAGCAAAAGCAAAAGCAAGCAGGAAACTTTTAAAACTTGAAATGTTTTAGAGCAGCAGTGACATCTACAGTACGGCGCCTGCTGCTGTAGTATGGCGATGTGAGCGATCCGCCGCAGTATGATACCGCAGTGTCACACACTGTACTGCAGTGCCTCACCGACATGCTTACACTCACAACATTCACATCAAAACCTTTAAAGCTCATCCTTTTTTATTCTTTTTTCTCTCTCCACAAGCAGCTTAGGAAGCGTCGGTAGTGACTCTAAGATTTGTACGTACAGCCCAGTCCAACCTGTAGGCAGTTTTTTGATAGAATTAATCAAATTTTGACTGCAGTAGGATAATTAAGTGTCAGAGCGTCACACTGTCAACAGCAGCGTGAGACACAAAAAACAGCAGACAGTAGTACAGTATAAACACTCCGAAGAAACATCAAACATGTAGGACAGCAACAGCTACAGTACTCACCTTTGGTAGTTGGTACCCATGTTAAAGGGGACATCAGTAACACGCTTAGAATTCTCTTTCATTTGCACCAGATTAAACACCATTTGTGCTACTTCAGAGCTGGACTGTGTCTCTGCAGCAGTGGAAATAGACAGTATAGACAGTGGAACAATTGATATAGACAGCAGTGATAATGATGTTGATGGGGGTGGATGGACACACAGAACACCAATACATACACACCTTTGGCGTTGGTGCGCTGTCCCAGCAATTCAACCATTCGACTGGTGATGTACTGCAAGTAGTAAGTGGGATCCACCACGTCCCTGCTAGGTTTCACTGCCGTGGCTCTCTCCACACGGGACAAAAACTCCGTTTTCACTGGTCCTGGGTTAACATTGGTCACCGATATGCCAAAACCAGCCGCCGTATAGCGAAAAGAGTCCATCAGACCTTCCACAGCGAACTTGCTGGCTGTATAAAATTCGAACCCGGGGGTGCCTGTAAAAGGAAGATAAAAAGTAGCAGATAATACGAGTGCAAGCTGTGAGGTGAAGGTGTATGAAATAACACCACAGTCGCAGCCATCGCCACAACCACAGGCAAAGGCAAAGGCAAAGGCAAAGGCAAAGGCACAGCTCATCATCCGTCACAGTCACCTACCTCTGAGGCCACTAGTTGAAGACAGGTTGATGATATACCCTCCTTTCTTCACACTGGCGCCTGCCGCTCCACTACCTGTACCACCAGCCTTTTCTTTTTCTTGTTCCTGTTCACGCACAAACTGTTCTGCCTGCTTGAGTGTCGGTGTACCTTGGGCGCGCATATGAGGCATAACTGCTTGTATCATCCGTACAACACCCCATAGGTTGACATCAAAGAGAGCCTGTGCCTCCTCTACAGGAACCAACTCTAGGACACCTGGAAGTCCGTAGCCGGCGTTATTCACTAGCACATCGATGCGGCCTAGCGGTTGAGAGAAGCGGTAAGAGAAAGCGTAAAAGAACACTGAGGAGTACAGACAGTATACAACAACAATAACACTGACCGTGCTCAGCCACCACATCAGCTACCACTTGATCGACATCCGCTTGCTGAGTTACATCAAGACGAGCTAACTTTAAGCCTGGGTATTTAGCCATGAACTGATTCTTTAGAAGCTCCTTCTCGTCGTCAGACTTTTTCTCGTACTCCTCGAGCGACAAAGTTTCAGGGTCATAAAACTTAAAATCAGATAGAGTTCTCATAGTCGCATACACAACATATTTATCATTAGCTGCAAATTTGAGCGCCGCGGCTTTACCGATTCCAGTGGAGCAGCCAGTAATTAAAATTACGCTGGGTGTGGGCTCTGGTGCAGGTTTTCCCACAGCTGATGGCAGCAAAGCCGCTAGCCACACCACTACACACGGAAACACCAAGAATTTCGAAAATAACATATTTAAAACAAAATGTTTAGTTTCTTGAAACAGCTAATTTTTTATGCAACGATTCTTTATACAATACAACCGTTCGCTAAGCAGTTAGCCTCGGTGTGGGCTGACCAGCAGGCTGATGTTCAAATTATGGCATAGGCTTGCAGTGGTTACAGAAAATTGATTGCACACTTCACGCGAAATTTTGGGCAAGAAGAGAGCAGTTCACTTCCCCCGGCTACGAAGTTTTGGAAAAGTGAATCAGTCAGATTATTAACAGGAGGTGAAGTTGCAAATCCCGTTATCATATAGATATTATTTTCTGTAGTATATTTTTTTATCGGTGTTTTCTGTACTGGTGCATTTTCTTGTGAGCACAGAGGACAATTTGCTTCGTGATCACCAAGAATATTGAACATCAGTACCGTAGATACGTTCAGAAATGAGCGCATCAGGCAGTTCTAATGCATTAAAAGACATGCTTCAATCCCAAGAATTCGAATTTCCTATTGATGCAGACATCGCTGCGGAGGTAAACTCTTCTCAACCTGCCTCTCTCGATGGCGCTTTACCAAAGTTTGCTAAACGGTTCACTGATAACTCAAACTCTTATAAAGCAGAGCTTAATGGTGATGAATCTGCGCAACATCATCACATCCACCCGGCTGCTGCAGCTGGTCTGCATCTGAATATCGAGCCGCGCTCTGTGAATAGCAGTAGCAGGGCATCCACGGCCCCAACGAGCGCGCATGCACAATATCAATATCGTCAGCACGCTCCTGAAGCATTAGATGCTGACGCTGTTCCTGACGCTGATGCTGGTGCTGATGGAGGTCATGGTGAACCATCTCGACCGGGCTCACAATATGACTTCATTAGCCCTCTTCCTGTGGCTGGCGAGAGTGACGAAGGAAAGCAATTTTCTCGTGAAGGTCGTGAATTTGCCCACCGAGACATTTACACGGACTCGGATTCGGCAGCTACTGCTGCGTTTAAAAAAGCGAACAAGAAAAAACATAAGTCTCCTGTCAATATCGCGAAGCGAGCGGGCAAGAAAGCAGGCAAGTTACTCGTTCCTCGCCCCTCGGACCCTGGCTCGGGCTCTACAAGGCGCCCCTCCATGTCACTGTACGACATTGGTCAGCTCAATGCAAAAGAATCCACCTCACCCAAGGTGGACGGTAGATCGATCACCCAGGTAAGAGTAGCTGCTCCTCCCGATCTCCTCCCCACCTTTCTTTCATATACTCACCCGATCTGCGTCCCCTTGTCGTTGTCGTTGTCCTTGTGCCAACCCACTGTCGGCTCTGGATCTGCAGAAGCACTCCCAATACGCGTTAACCTATGGCATGATGATGGGTATACGAGTCTCCACCGGTCGGCACCGTAAAGAACAGCTCAACTCTTCATCCCTCACTGCTCTGGATTATAATCTGAAAACGAAAATTAATTTTCCACCAGAAGGTTCAGTTGGAGGTGGCTCTGATAACACGGATGAAATGGTAGGAAAAGTGAGTAAAAGCGGTGTTAAAAAGGTTTTTTTTCCTACTCCACCACATAAACTGAAGTTTATGTTCAAATTTAAAGGTAAGAAAGTAGAGCAGTAAGGTATCTACCTTTACCGCCCAGGACTGTACTGTACTAATCCTACCTGCTACGTGATCTGTATTGTATCTCTTGTATGGTGCTACTATAGACTACGCTCCTTTGGTGTTTAAAACCATCCGTGCTGTGTCTGGCATTACTGAGCAAGATTATATGATGAGCATAGCTGGCGACTTCAACTACATTGAGTTCATTGCGAACTCAAAATCTGGTCAATTTTTCTTCTACTCACACGATGGAAAGTATATGATTAAGACACAGTCAAAGGATGAATGTTCACTGCTGATGCGTATGTTACCAGACTATGTAGAACACTTGGATAACAACAAAAACTCACTGCTGGTGCGTTTTTTCGGTATGCACAGAGTGACAATGAAGGACCTTGGTAAAAGCATTTACTTTGTCATCATGAGCTCTGTCTTTGACACAGAGAAATCGATCCATGTGAAGTATGATCTTAAGGGTTCCACAGTTGGTCGTATTACTGGTGCAAAAGATTGTGAGGCTGGTGCAGTACAAAAAGATCTGAATTTGGTTGAGTCAAATCGAACGCTATATCTGGGAGCAGAAATGTCTGAGAAGTTCCGCGACATCCTAATCTACGACTCTGAGTTCCTAGCACGTTTAAAAATCATGGACTACTCTCTCCTAGTCGGTGTGCATGACATGCGTAACAGAAAATCTGTACGTCGTTCAAGTAGTGTTGTGAAACCTTCAGCATCAGCAGCCTGGGGTCAGAGTACCGAATCCCCCACCATGAACCCTTATAATCATGATGACCATCAACAAAACATATTAGATCAAAATTGTGGATTGTTCCAAGCCTATCATGGGGGCATACGTGCTGCTGAGGGCGTCAACGAAATTTATTATGTGGGTATCATTGATATCCTACAGCTCTACAATGCGCGCAAGCGTGGAGAAACGATGTTAAAGTCATTCCAGAGCAATGTGTAAGTAAAACGTAAAACCTAGAGCATTGAAGATAGTGTGTAGAATGCAGTACATTGCAATACAGTGCAATGTACCTGCCGCACTAGACTATGGGTTGTTGTGTTGTGTTGTGTTGT
>JACKZZ010009758.1_pt1 | contig 24491 bp, 19 predicted proteins | sample 8027871 | NCBI WGS metagenome assembly JACKZZ01 (sample SAMN15724774, study PRJNA655200) | protist metagenome | isolation source: fluorescence activated cell sorting (FACS) single amplified genomes of... | place: USA: West Boothbay Harbor, Gulf of Maine | collected 2000-07-19 | reverse complement strand
TGTGCGGCGTGATAACCAGCGTGTTAAATATGCGGAAGGAGGGCGTTAACATGGGGGGGAGAGTGATCACCGTGTTGTTTTGTACTACCTAGCAGGGGAAGTTTCTTCAGCTACACAAGACATCACGAATGATGCTGATGACCCTAACGCACAGACTATTCGGACATACGTCGAGGAGGTTGAGTCAAATGTCAGTTCTTTGGCCTCATCGGAGATCCTGGCAAATTTACATAGTTTTCAAGCTAGGAGAGCTGGGAACAGGGCATCACACGAATCCGGATTAATCGCCTGTGTAGAATGCGGGCTTTTGAGCCGCAACTTCGATACCACGCAGATACCAAGGCAAGCTTTTCTCGCGCCAAACCAAATCGAGTCACATCTGCAAAACTCGATTTTAATAATAAGAGGAGGAAGTCCTGCATGGCGCATGCGCATAAAAAGCCCAAAGAAAAAAAAAAACGCGCCACATCCAGCATCCAGGCGCGCGCACACACGGCTGGCTATAGCAATATCAGGCATCAGGTCGAATTCATACCTATATGCTGTAATACATGCCTGTTTAATTAAAGGGCCATGGCGTAGCGCGGCGCAAGGCGTTAGGGCCTAAGCTTTTGTTTCCACTTTTTACACGCTTATTTTGGCTGCATGCATGCCAAGGGGGGCGATCAAGCCCTGCACACATTTATTCCTGTTCCTTCTTTTGCATCAAATCGCAACACGCAAGCCGCTTTCCATATGTGCGACAACGTACAAAATGCGAGTCCGTGGTATCAGTCCAACTGAGCCGAAAGCGTAATGATAAAATGCCACATCTGTCTATTTTGTCAACTCGGAGCCTCTATTCGTTTTTCAGCCGTTAATTTAGGGGAGGTCTTCAGATGCCGATGGCTCATAATTTACTATTAGAGTTATGCCACCGACACCCGATGATAGCCTCTGCCCAGAAAACTACTTTGACTCTTTCAGATCCAATTTCTTCAACTCCTTACTGATGTTCTCCAGTGACTTTTTAGCTGAAGCAACCAAGACTTTATCGTCGCATCGATCGCAGTCAAATTTTCTCAGAGCCTCTCGTAACTTGGGACATCCCATCTTGCTTCCATTTTTCTCTGACATGTCGCGCACAACAGACCCAATGTAGCGAAGAGTCATGGGGCAATTCGATGCGGCAAGATGCTGTCGGAGATGGTCCATCATGCACAAAATGTCCTCTTGAAGGCACGGGCACGAGGCGCAACTGTCCAGAATAGAGACAGCACACCTTACAATGTCACAGTCTTCCGAGAAAAGTGCAGATTTTACTTCGCTCATGAGGCTGGTCTCCTTTAACAAGCTGATTTTTTCATTGCTCTTTCTCTTCTCGCACATCTCAGCCAGATGCTCGAGAGCCTCCCGTTTATTCTGGGGGCACTCTGAAGATGCCATCCTGATGAGGCTTTTCAGCGCCGAAGGTGACGATAATGTCGGTTCTGCCAATGGCTTGCCCTGTGGGAGTTGAGTTTTTTGAAAAAGGCCCTCGTTCGGAGCGTGTTGCATTGTCTCAAGAACAATCTCCTGAAGCTCGTGGAGGAGAGAGGCGTAAAAACTGCGAAAGGCATTTCCTTCCCCGGATCTTTTTTGAATCTCAACGATTGTAGAAACTTTTCCATCTTTGACCTGAGTAAAAATATTGGCTTTAAAACAAGCGAACCTTTGGTTCACGACCGCTTTTCCACGTATGCTATACTTGGCGAGGTCAGTGACCGACACCGCAACATTTTCCATCTTCTTCAAGCAGCTCAGCAATCTTGAGAACAATTTTCCTGGCTCCATATTGGAAAGGAACGAAGAGCTTCTCTCCAGAAAGGTTGGGCAAGGGGGAGCCTCACATTTGGCGTCGGCTAGCTTGGAGCTGGCAGCATGAGACGTGGGTTTTCCAATCGACTGCCTGGATTTCTCAACTGTCAAAAGAGCATTGTTATTGCTAGGCGTCACGTCTCGGACGTCGCGAAACGCGTGCTGAGATAAAGCAGGTCCCACAATCATTGAGCGGAACACAGGTGCTTGGCTACTGCTGATCGAAGAGTAAGATCGGCTCGTGGGTCGAAGAAAAGAAGGGAGCTCGAGTGGAGGCTCTGTACTCGTTGTGGAAGACTTTGCTGTGGGGCGAAGAAAAGAAGGAAGCTCGAGCAGAGGCTCATTGGATTCAATCGTTCCTGTTTTGAAATCCATGCTGGATATGTCTTTACCCTAAAGAACGGGAGCTTAAGCAGAAGAGGCCATAGGGTGAAGCGACAAGACGGCTGTGGTAGGTTTTGGGACAGCTCTCAGCAACACTTTGAGGGATTGGTGAGCTCGAGGCAGAGGTCAGCTAAAAGAATATTCTGTGAGGAAAATTCTCAACGTTTCATTTCACCCACTTAAAAAATCGGAAAATCAGGAAATCCCGGTCATCCCAAGCAGCGACAGCTTTCTAAAATTATTTTGGCGCCTTATTCGCCTCTTGCTCTTGCTTCTATTTGGGAAAAGGAAAGGCTTTTGGGAGAGGAACCAGATCACCCCGACAATGAAGAAATTCAATCTTGGAACATGCATACTGATAGCATCTGTGGTAGCCTGTGGAAGAACTGTAAGTTCAAAAACTGGCTCTACTGCCACAAACGTTACCATTGACCCATCGCAGACTTTCGGGGTTTGGGATGGTTGGGGTATTTCGTTGTGCTGGTGGGCCAACGTGTTTGGCAACAACAATGACATCCTGGACCTGGCTTTCACTGTCAAGTCTGTCAGCATCGCTGGCACATCCCTGCCAGGTCTTGGGCTCAATATCGCACGGTACAATGCAGGAGGCAGCGCGTGGCGAGAGGCGGGGAACGCCACGATGGTGGCCTCCTCTAACATCCCCAAGTTCAAACAGATCGAAGGCTTTTGGCAGGATTGGTACAGTTCTGACCCCTCTTCTTCCAGCTGGAACTGGACTGTTGACGCCACACAGGTTGACGCGTTGAAAGGAGCCCACGCCCGTGGGGCTACGTATCTGGAGCTGTTCTCCAACTCGCCAATGTGGTGGGCATGCTACAACCACAACCCGTCCGGAAGCTCTCTGGGTTCCACTGACAACTTGCAGTCGTGGAACAACCAAAATCATGCTGTCTACTTGGCAACGATCGCAGCGCATGCGCGGGATGCTTGGGGTTTGGATTTTCACTCGGTTGAGGCAGTGAACGAGCCAATCTCTGACTGGTGGAAGTCTTCAGGGACGCAGGAGGGCTGCCACTTTGACCACTCAACGCAGGCCACAGTATTGAAGTTTCTGCGACAAGAGTTGAACAATCGTAACTTGAGCAGTATTTCAGTGTCAGGTTCGGATGAGAACTCGTACACGCAGGCGATCGCCACGTGGCAGTCCTTTGACAGCGACACCAAGGCTGCAATCCAGCAGGTCAACGTGCACGGCTATGAGAAGGCAGGTGGCCGTAGAGATCTGCTCTATGCGGCTGTGCATAGCGATGGCAAACGGCTATGGAACTCGGAGTACGGCGACGGCGACGGGAGTGGGATGTCGCTTGCGAGCAACCTGATTCTAGACTTCAAGTGGCTGCACAACACTGCGTACGTCTACTGGCAGCTCATTGACGAAGCTGGGGGGTGGGGCATGCTGCAAGGCAATATGGAAAAGGAAGAGATAGTGCAAGTCAAGGATAAACATTATATTTACGCCCAGTTTTCGCGGCATATTCGGCCGGGAATGAGTATTGTAAAGGCTGGTGACGAAAACGATAGCACAGTAGCAGCCTATGATTCGAAAACCAAAAAACTTGTCATCGTCGCACAGTGCACGCTAAAAGAAACGCTAGTTTTCGATTTATCCAGGTTTAGCTCTGTGGTAGGCCCTGTAACTCGCTGGGTGACAGGTGGCCCTGCAGGTGAAAAATACGCCAAACACACGGACGTGCAGTTGACGGGAAAGAGTTTCCAGGCACAGTGCGAACAACATAGTTTACACACGTTTGAACTGGAAAATATCACTTTGTAGGCCTAGCTCTAGCCTGTAGCGCGTGCATGTGTCGCCCCACGCACACATTATTTATATAGCACGCGCAGCGCGCGCTTTAATTACGATTGGCTCTTTTTTGGGGGGAAAAAGCGACTTCGCTTCGAAAGCTGGCTGTAGCCTAGGTGACTTGCCAGTTTGTCTGTAAAGAGTTTTACTAAAAAAAAAAAAAAGAGACAGCAGCAAGAAAGGCACGGAGTAAAAGTAGATGTGTAGATGCTAATAAGGCGGATAGTTTATGATGATGTTTGCATATAGCTTGCATGCGCTGTGCGCCCTAGCCCAGGACTAGCTAGGCGTTAGCTGTGGCGGTGACAGCGGCAATGCCTGCGTTGTAGCAGCTAGCTGCGCACACTCGCAATTGTAGCACGTAGCAGCTAGGTGCATGCATGCCGCGCCCTTGCCGCGGTGCAGCGGGCAAGCTGGGCGGCCCATGCGGCTGCAGGCGTCGCCATCATGCCACCGCGCTGGCCTGGCTGGCGCGGAGCGCCTCGCTTTGGTTCTTCTGCTCGGCGCCCTAGGGCCGTTAAGCGGCTGAGCGGTGGGCCTGACGCACGAACGGCACCAGCTAGCACAAGAAGCTACTGTTCGAACCCCTGGTAGGCCTTGGCCCACGCCTCTACTTCTGCTGCTTCAGACCCCTTGGGTACGCTCACTTCCATAAAAAGACGCTCCAAGTATGCCTCTGCATCGGTCGGTGTATATTCTTCCTCGCTACCATTATCACAACGCTCCTGCCGATGCCGTTGAGTATCCTGATTTTTTCGAGGTGGGAAAAACAGTTTTACCTTCTTTTCTGCCACTTCACGCACCCGACTGAGCAGACAAAGTTCGTTCTGACGCCAGTCATATTCCTCGTCACTATCATCAAACTCCAAAGGAGTGGCCCAGTCGTCAAACAGATACACGGGTACTTGCGCATCGAGGTTGATATTGTCACCAGAAGCTGTTGTGTTCGACTTGTAAATCTCGGTCATCAAATCGGGACACCTTCTACGCCAGCGCTCAGGCGTGTGTCGGTAGCACGTTTTGAGAACGCTGAGGGCTAGCATCTTGATTCGGGGCTCATCGACACGCAGAAAGTCGACCAACAGAACGTGGCCTTTCAACTTGACAACAGTCCGTGCGTGCAGCGGGGAACGAATCGTTAGATGGTCTAGCATCCTTAGCAAACCCACCAATGTCGCCACAGCAACAGGGGAAACCGAAGGCTCGGATGTTGATTTTGGTGGTGGTGATGTACGAACGGCTTCACTGACAATCTTATGGAGATTTGACAGCTGATCGGCTGCTTCGCCTTTATCCTCGTGCGTGAGTAAGGATTTGGGGCTGTGGGTAGTGCTGAGGAGCCTAAGGATGATGAGCACTACGTTCTTCTTCTGCAACAAAGATCGCACGCAAATCTCTGCATCCAAAAGCCCTTCCTCGTTGCTACTGTGATTGCCACCTCGACGAAGGACCGTCAAGAGTTTCGTGAGTACACACACCACACCAAACACGATTAGCTGTTTATGCCGTTTCAGATCCACGGTAGTCTTTCCATCGACACTTAGATGTGCCAAGAAAGGATGGGGAGGGGACTGAGAATTATGGGGGGCAATACAACCGAGAAGACATGCGACCATCCCCGTGACAAATTGTGGTGACCAGGGTACCAGGCCCTTTGCAAGCCACTTAGCTGCTTGTACTTTCCTGTTATCGCTCACAGAAGCAGGCATTGGCTGTAACTTCGCATTATTAGCTCCCTTGAGCATGAGTTGTAGCCCCTCAAGCAGCGACGGAGGCAGAGTTTTGAACGTGGTAAGACCCAGAACGCCTGTTTTCTTGTCCATCGTGACAATAACTGGAGAATGTTTCTTCGTTATTCTCGCAGCAGCTGCCCTCAGTTCCCATTCAGAGCATGCGCACACGTAGTTTTCACTGTTTTGTGTGTGTTTTCCTTTTTTTTCCTCTTGGTTCTCTTGTGTGGGTTTCTTCTCTCTCTCTATCGTGTTGTCCAGCAGCAGCACATCCATGACCAAATCCAGAACTGCCACTATCCGCTTCAGCGGCAGCCTGTACAGAGCCACCCCACTACTACCATTAAACATGCTCACCAAAAGCTCCACTAGTCCTATTTCTCTCGTGCCACGGCTATTTTCACTCTGACTTCGACTGCACGGAACTGTAGCCACGAGCAGTGCTAGGCGCATACGAGGATCGTCGCGCAACACGGCTAATAGTACAGCAATTGCAGACAACACAACCTGGAAATTTTCCAAGGACGAAATTTCTCCTCTGTTTACCCTTTTTTGTGTGTTCAGCGAATCTTTCATGAACTCATCGTAGATTATAGCTAGAGCTGATAAGAGGGGGGTGATCCCGGTGTTGTGCGAGAACACTAACGCCGAGCAGTACGCTTGAGCACGATCAGCCTGCGACACAGAAGTTGACGACGACGATGTTGCCGTATGCTCGGACCCTGAGATTCCGAGAGATTGCCCAAGAATTGAAACCAGAGCTTGGCGTCGAGAAGCTGTATCCACTTGTAGAGACGTCAGATCAGCAGCGACACGCTTGGCCAGCTCCTTTGCATCTGTCTCAAAAGCTGGGACGCATTCGATGGCACTGAGAAGGCTCCCAATTGTATCGGGTACACAAAATACGTCTGTTATCTGGGAAGGAAGGAGATCAGCATCCGAGTGGCGAAATGTCTTCAAGGATATCGGTTCATCTTCCGTCTTAGACGGAGGAACCTAAAAGGTGGAGTAGAACTGGCTGTTAGAGACACGTTTACCCCTTACAGACAGAATTTACATCCGATTAAAACGTACTATGGTAAGGTTTGCCCTCATAGAGACTGCGTGGCCCGGCACCCAAACTAAGTCCTGTTTATCTGAAATGAAGGAGGCGGGTTTTGGCGTATCTTTGTCGTCCTTCTTAACGAGATCTTGAGAAAAAGGCTTGATTTCTATGCTCGCGTGGATAGAGGAGAGGTAAGGTAAAGCCTATATCGATCTAGGTATCTAACCCGCCGGGGGGGAAAGGTGCTGAAAGTTGTTGATGATGAAGGGAAAGCTGGAAAGCTTTTTTTTTCAAACCGCGGTAAAAATTTCGCACGAAAAGCAAAGCAAAAGCAAATGCAAAAGGCAAGGGACTGTCGCAGGGACGCGTGCACTCGATCTTGTTCTTCAAAGGAGTTCATTATGGAGGAAACCAAAGAAATTTTTGAGGAGGAGACCACGGGTAAGCCTTTAATTAACTTGGAAGGCTTTTCTCCGCAAGGGAAACTGCCACAGTTGGAACGGGAGGATGTGCAGCTGGAGGCCACAAGCATGCAGCCCCTCTCTCTTTTCTTCAAGGACGGCGAGGATTTGAACCAAGACATGTGCGCGGTGTGTAATACTGGCGGGAAACTTCTGTGCTGTGACACATGCCCGAAAGCGTACCATTTGGAGTGTATAATGATGCGCCCGCCCGAGGAGGGGCTCTGGCAATGTGATATATGTACTGGAGAATGCACCATGCAAGAGCTCTTGGCTCACTACTGGCAGAATAAAAAGAAGGAGCATATTGACTATTGTTTCAAGTGTACAGGAGGCGGTGAACTCATCTGTTGTGACCGCTGCCCTGCGGCTTTTCACTTGAGGTGCACGGACTTGAAGGAATTGCCAACTGAGAATGATTTTTGGCACTGCACAATTTGCTCTGGAAACGAGACACACGAAGAGTTGAGGGAAGGCCGGGAAAAAGAGCGCCGAAAGTCGTATTTTTTCCGGAAAAGGAGGATGCAGGGACGGACGATAACTGCTGTCAACGAGGAACAGCGAGCAAAAAAAAGAAAACGGGACAAAATCTGCGCCTTTTGTGGCAAGCTGGGTGACAGCGCAGTGGTCGACACTGGTCTATGGGTGCCCGAGTTGAGACGTAACAAAACTGTGTTTATTGGATGTGAAATGGGTGAGTTGAAAGGGCCTTGGACTTTGCAATCGAAAACAGGGCGGGAAAGGGTTTGGGTTCATCGGACATGTGCGCTGTATGCTCCTGAGGTGCATAGAGTCAGAAATGAATGGCTCAATGTCGAGAAAGAGATCGAACGAGCCCGTAAGAATAATTGCCATGAATGCCGAAAGGGTGGTGCTTCTGTGGGGTGCTTTAATAAGAATTGTCGCAAGTCCTACCACATTGCATGTGCCAAGCTGTCTCACTGTTTTATTGATCGGAAAAAGTTCCTTTTGTACTGCCCACATCATTACCTAACAGATGTGCTCAATATTTCCCTCCCTGCTGACGCCGGTACTGGATTGTCGTCTTCTTCTATTGATGCAGAGCTCTCGAAATTCAAGAAGTTAGTGACCCTGCAAAAACGCTCAGAAAAGGAAAAGGCTGCAACAGCAGGTGCAGATGCAGACGAGGCGGGGGCGAATGAAGAAAAAGGTGCGAAAGAAACGGAAGAATTAAGCTTAGATGAAGGAGTTGGAGATGCACAGAAAACAAAGAATCATAACGAAGAGATACAAGAAGAAACACTCCGGGGGAAATTGGATGCAATAAAATCCGTTTATCTTGAGCAGAGGCCATACATAGACGTAGCACCGATCTACGATGAACACCTAGGCAACTATGCCAACTTGCGAGATCAGCGCAGAGAAAACCTCAGGCGCAGAATAGCTGCGCTTAAATCACGCGAGCCGAAAAATAATGATTCGGAGATGAAAGATGGCATCGCAGAGGATCAGGATCACGAATGGGAATCGTCACGTGATCGGCGGAAAAGGCTCCGGGAAGAAGCTCTGCTAAAGGCGTGCATAAAGAAATCTCTGGAAGAGGCCAAACGGGTGAACCGAAAGACAGAGACTCAGATTGGTGGGCTTAAACACCAAGTTGACCAGTTGAAAGAAACTGTAGTTCTTCCGCTACTCTACCCCGAGCTGTTCGACCACCTTGGTATCGACGCGCCAAAAGGTGTCCTGCTCCACGGCCCGCCAGGAACCGGTAAAACCACTCTTGTCCGAGTGTTGAAAGAAATCAAGGTGAAAGGGAAAGAGATAACGTTTTTCCACCGCAAAGGAGCCGATGTGTTCAGTAAGTTCCACGGCGAATCAGAGAAAAACCTCCGAATTCTCTTTGCAAAAGCCAGCGCAGAAGCACCCTCTGTGATATTTCTCGACGAAATTGACGGGCTTGCACCTGCGCGCTCGCCAAAGCAGAACCAGGTATACTCGTCAGTGGTCACAACATTTTTGTCGCTGATGGACGGTATTGGCACAAAAAAATCGCGAAAACAAGTGTTTGTCATTGGGGCCACCAACAGGCCTGACAACGTTGATGCTGCGCTCCGACGACCCGGTCGGTTTGACCGAGAAATCTTGGTACCCCTGCCTTCGCTCGCCGGTCGTGTAGAAATTCTCGATATTTATTCGAAGCTGTGGTCCCCTTCACCATCTCGTGAGCTACTCAAAACGGTCGCTGCTCGCACTCGAGGCTTCTCCGGTGCGAATCTAAAGGCCCTGTGCATGGAGACGGTTCTTGGGGCTCTTCGCAGGCAGCTTCCCAACCTTTTGAATGGAAACGAAATTGTCGTTTTTGCTGGAATAGACAGGAAACAATGGGAGTCTATTGTAATCGGACCCGAAGATTTTGAAGTTGGTTTCGCGAAAGCGACACCTCCGCAATGTAGAGGGAGTGTGGCTATCCTGCGGCATGGAGGCGTACTGTCAAAAAAAATTGAAACAGAGGTCGAATTGATTGTCAAACAGCTATTTCCGAGACTAGAATCTGCCGAGGACAACGGTGCTGTACATGGTTTGGAGGCGAAGAGTGAGGCGAACAGTGAGGCGAACAGTGGGCCGTCCCCGTCGAAAATTAAAGTCGATCAGCCTCAGCCAGCAAAGCAAATAGAGATGAATTCTGAGCTATTTCGGTGCTCAGAACCCAGCCATATCATCGATGGGAAGGCAACACACGATCAGCATACGATCGCGCGGGCCCTTCTTTCGTGTGGAGAATTCGAATCGGCGTTCATTGCGACAATCGATGTGCATCTTCTTTCGCAGGATCAGCCCGAGGACCACATCCTCGAGGCTTTTAAGACACCTCGTAATTCGGGAGACAGAAGGGGTAAGCTTGTTTTTATTCCTCAGATCGATTCCCTGTGGGCCTCTGTTGATGCTGGATCACGCGCCACGCTTGTCCAGTGTCTTCGCGATTTTAGCCTCAGCGATTGGGCAGGTAGTGGCGAACCGGGTGGGAATAAATCACCTGGGATGATGGTGCTTGCTACAAGTGGGGTATTGTGGAACGCCAAGAGTGCGTATGATTTGGAGCTTCATCCGGTTATATTCAATTTTTTCAAGAACAGGCAGCCTCGTGGCGGTGCCTGGCAGAGCCAATAGGGCCCTAATGACGCCAAGTGCACGGTGCTATGCCCAGGTGTGGAAAGGCGGGGGAGCGAGCTAGCAGCTGCTCTCGGTGGCACGCGTATTGCACAGGTGCTGAGAAAAAATATATAAAATAATGGCTGCGAAGATGCAATAAGCTGACGATCGAGAGCCTATGCTATATCACTTTTCGAGGCTGAAGTGTTTTTTTCCCAAATAAATAAGGCTATACGCGCAGCGCCGGCAGCAAAAAGAAGCTAGCGGCGGCAGCGCCCGTGCCGCTGCGCCCGGTCAACACAGCGCTGAGCTAATCTAGCAGCGCTAGCGCGCATGATTATATAGTACGCGCAGCGTAGGCTGCGCCGGCTGGGCGGATTGCTAAGCTATGCCCGATGCGATTCTCATGCATCTCTCATGCAGCCTCTCGATCACCTCCACGCCACGGCAATCTTGTGCGCATGTTCGAACACCTGAGGAAGAATAGCATTGACACTGACATCAATTTGTTTCAGGATAAGCTCTTCCGCCTTGGAATCGCTAAGATCAAGCGCAAGTTTGTCCTGCACATGTAGCAGATTATCGCACACACTCGGCTCCAGCATATCTTTCATCAGCATAAGCTGGTTGAGTATCAGCCGTGATTCGCTGCGCAGTCTGTTAAAAGCCCAACAGCAGAGTTGCTTAAAATGTGCGTAGTCCTCGCCATCCTTACCACCCATTGTATCAATCATCTGCATAATAATTTTCATCGGAGGCGGCCATGGTTTGGGATCAGCTCCGAATATGTAACCAAAATCGATGTGGAAGAGGTGGCCCTTCTCGGTGAGAAGCAGGTTATCAAGATGCCGATCTCCTATTCCCAGCACGTACGTGATAACACAGTATCCAGCACAGCTGCGAACAAAATTCTCTTTGGCCACGCTCATCTCTTGCTCACCGAATTTGGGCCCACGGTTATGCTCAGCTAAGTATGCGAGAAGCCCGCCCCCCTTGCTGGTCTGTGTGGGATAGTCTTGGATAATCTTTGATATTGTGCAAGACGCTTCAACAAACTCAACCAGCCCCTCAGTTCGGCTCGTTGCCAGTACACGATAGGGCGTGAGTCTGAGATCAAGATTAAATTTTTTGAAGATTCCGTCCATCAGGCTAATAATAGATATTACTAATTGGTCTTGCCTTAGATCGTCTCCGACTTTAAAAATAACACGCCGGACAACAACATTCCTTTCACTTCCTTTTGCACCTGCACCTGCACCTGTTCCCTTCCTATCCTGCCCCCCCCGAGGGTTTCGGTCGCGCAGTTTCGGACGTCTTGAAAGTGATGAGCAGCGGGGCTAGCGCAGATTTGAACATGGTTGTCTCGCTTGGAATAATGCCCACCAGACGCTTCTCTGGGCGCAGAGGACACCGCACAGCCTTCGCAGTACTGGTACCAGCTGGACCGAGCCCAAACGAGTACAGGTGCTCAAACGACGTTTTTGATGACTTTGATTTTGAGTCCATGCTCATGTTTGTGTTTGCCTCAATAAGACGGCTATTTGGAGCAACGGTTCGCAGCTTCGAGGTCTGGAAAGGCGTGGAAATGACCGTATTTACCCCGACACTGACACTGGAGTCGTTTTGTTTACCTTTTGATTCGGTATCGATGGACTCTACAGTTTCAGTTTTATTCGACATATTAACCCCACAACCAACAACAACCCCACCCTCTCCGCCACCCTTTGGCGTCAGGGCAGCCCGCATCTTTCGCACCCAATCCGCAGTATATTTCCCCCCCTCTTTAGCATGTCTCCCAAGATCTTGCAAATCAGAGAGCAAAGCTTCCTGTGATAATAGAGCCTGTTGCCATTTGATTCCGACCTTTGTTTTGACAAGTCGTGCCATCAGCCGCATATGGACTCTACGGAACATATTCGGTTCTTTCACTTCATTTCTCGACGCCAGTCCGCCTTCCCCAGTCTGTTTCTCCCCACGCATGCCTACATTTGACCTGTTGTTTCCACCGGTATTAGCAGCTGTGGTCATTGTACTTGAGGGACCATCTTGAGCTGAACCTGCCTCAACAGATAGGAACCAGTGCAAAAAATTAGCCACTTCCCAGCACCCCTCTGCCCGCTCACACAAAAATTCGCTCAGAGGTGATGGGCACACCACTTCATGCCTTAGTGCTTGTGTTAGGGGTAAAAGAAGCTGGAGGAGCTCTTGGTCCGTGGCAGCATGTAGACGCTGGACGGCGTAAGCACGGACAGCAGTGATTGCTGCAAATTTGGCCTTGGCCTTGGAAGGGGAAGAGAAAGAGGAAGAGGAAGAGGAAGGGGAAGGGCTACGCGGCTTAAATGTCGAAGATAGGAGGTCCAATAGTCCCGCAAAATCTGGCACAGCCCACACTCTGAGTAATTCTACACCCTGTTGTGCCTCATTTACATGGTCCCAGTCCACACACCTTAGAAACTTGTTAAGAGCTGAGGAATTTCGACTCAGATACCATCGAAATGTCCACACTAGCAGATGGTCTTCAGACGGAATCTGCAGGGCTAGTTGTTTTTGTGAACCCTTTCCCTGTGTATAGTTTGGTGTCGTTAGTATACGCTTAAGTCGCTGTCGTTCGGATGAATCAGGCATAGCTCCAGCATCCACAGCCCCCCGTCCTTCTCTTAATCCTAGCCCTAGTCCAAGCTCTCTGGTGTATGCCTGCCGGGCATGCCTCATTGTTGTACGCTCGTAAGGATTTATGACCCCTGTCCCCTCTTGAAGTTCGCCCTCATCAACCGCAGGATCGTACAGCCAAGTTGTTTTCATCACACCATCACCATTACCAATACCATTTGTCTCTATATCGTCACCAGCACAACTTGTGTATGATTCGATACGCACACCACCCGCTGGCACTCTACCCACAGGTGCGCTAACAGCTCTCGTTTTGCGTGTCCCCATGTCGCTTGCTGCATAAGTTCCAGCACTACTGCTGTTGCTTATGGTGGTGTTGGTGTTACTGTTTGTGCTAACGGCGCAATACGAGCTATTCAGCGTATGGCGGGCAATACGTGGTGGCTGCTGCTGGTAGAGAACTGCATGACTAAATGTTGGAAACGTGATGTAAAGGGAACACAAACTCTGCGTGTCAATCTTGTCGCCGTGCTTCGTTTCTGTGTTTTGGCTGGAGCCTCTGGCAGGCTGACTGCGGTGCTGGTACGAAGAACTCGGCTTGGGGGAGAGCAGTCGCCATTTCTCGTTGAGGAGTGCCTCTTGCTCTTCCTGTACAAGCAGGGCTGCAGTTTGCTTTGAAAGAGTGGTTAGCCACTCTGTTGATGGGTGTATTGGATTGGGGAGGTGAGATACGCTTGGGTTCGAATGGCAGCTGGCGAGCCTGTGGCGCTTCAGGTGGGCTAAGGAGGACAAGCCCTGCCGGTAGCGTCGAAGGGCCGTCTCGAGGTCAATCAAGGGGGTGGATGAGCTTGGAGAGGAGAATGAAACTGATAAAGATGTTGTCGGTGAAAGTGAGGGGGAGGCAAGTGAAGAGGACCTGGGGGTGGCCGGAAAAGCGATAAGTGGGCACACGCAAGAACCCTGTCGGAGAAGGCCGTTTTCGTCAAAAAGAGCAACTTTTGCAGCAGCGATGAGGGTTTTCCGTTCTTCGGACAAATCCCATAATCTCACTGTCACATGAGCGTTTGGTGGCAGGGATGAGTAGTAGGTCTCGAACGCCACCCAGTACTTCCAGCGAGACGTGTCGGAAGTACAGGAAGAAAAGGGAGTGCTGGGCAAAGGAATGAATATTTTAGACGACGTTCAAAACAGATGACGTTCAAAACATTCGAAACCAAAAATACAATGCTGTGTGGTATATATATATAGAGAAAGAGTACCTTGTGCTGAGACCAATTGGGCTTGACCCGCTCCCAAGTTGGGATTCGACTGAAAGGTGCAGGGTACCATCGGGATTTTCCCTCGAAAAGGTCCTTAGGTTGGTCAGCCCCTCCCCTCGAACAATTTGGATCCTAACTGGTAGCTTGACATCGACCGTTCGGATGAACGAAACGCTTGCCATTCTGGCCACGCCTCCGCTTTTGGCAATGGAGGCCTCTGGTGAGCTCAGAAGGTCTTGGGTCTTGTCTGGTGAAAAAAAAGCCTGCCTTTACTTTTCCTTCACAGGACGATCCGAAGATATCCATGGATATCCGGATATTCCCGCGAAAGATGGATACCTCTCCCATCGACATTTTTCATTTGACTGACGAATGAGGTCTTCGTTCGGTTATGACTGCATGATGACACCCTTCGCATTGCTGATAACTCAAATTTCGTCCGCCCGCGTCGCCTTTAGCATGAACACTGGTGCCAAATGGACGGGCGATATGCATCCTCAGATTGGCTTCAGCTCGAATCCAAACTGCAATCTAACCACGCTTCAGAACTGTCACCCTACCTACGAAACGCTCAATGCTTCTGGCAAGCTCTGGAAGTGCCCGCTGGGTCACGCGACAAAGTCCACGTGTTCTGACGGCACCAAACACACGTGTTCGCCGGGGAGCGGTGGCAATCCGCTCTGCAACCTCAGCGAGGTAAATCCCTGCTGCTGCCCCAAGGACGGCTGCTTCGCCGAGAATAAGTTCAACCAGATCATTGGCGTCTGCAAAGGGCTGGGCTGCGCGTGCGAATCCGCATCTGCACCAAGTTGTGGCGATGGGACATGTGGCAATAAGTGCACGGGAGAGATAGTCCCATGCTGTTTCGGAAATGACGTGTCGGCTCTCGAGCAGTACTACAAGGCTGGGTCCAAGGTTGTCCTCAACTACATGGCTGCCTACCAGTTTGATGACACAGTAGACCCTCCTGTCTGGCGCATTTCTTCGCACTCAAGCTTCAACACTGATGGCAGGTTTCCAGCGTACGATCTAATGAAAGAGTACGGTGGGCTGCCAAAGGAAAAGGCCTGGCTTGCCCCACAGCCCGGCGGCGCTATGTTCTGGTCCCTCGGTTACTATGCCGCGGGAGTAGAGGGGGTGGGAGGGAGTGGAAAATCGAGTGGCGGTGGTGGTGCGATGTTTGTGTTGTCTTCTGAGCAGTTTTGGGGTGCCACGTGGTACATGCTAAACACCCTCACTATGGATCGAGGCCCAGCAGGTGGCCGATCAGATTGCAGTGTCACGGGCGACAATTGCTGGGCCTCGGGAAATGCCGGTGAAATGGACTTTTTGGAACCAAGCTGGAGCAAGGGTAACGCAACCACCACAGACGAGTACCGGGCTAGCTACAGTACTCAGTGGAATCAGATTGGCCGCTGCTTCAACGGCGGTGTGAACGGTGGTGGGTTTGGGTCGGCAAATATGATTTTAACCAGCGGCGAGACTAAACCCGAGCCAATTGTTTACGTAGCCGTCGTGGACAGCGTTGGCAATTACGTGTACCGAATCCCTGCCAGCCAAGTTGAGGAGGTGTGGCCTGGTCTGGGCCGAAAGATAGCCAATGAGACGCTGCGTGCATCTCCAGCTGTGCGCCCAGCGGCTGTGAACCCCTGCAAGGAGGGTTATTGTTTTGTCTTTACCTCGAATTGCCAAGCAACAAACTGGGTCGACGCAAACGCACAGAATTGTGGATTCAACAGAGATCAGGGTTTCTGTGGCAACTGGATGGCAGAGTTGTCAGATACCAAGCAGCCACTGTTCCCTGGCGACAACTGCACAAAAGACATCAGAGGTGGCAAGACAATGCCTTGGTGCAAGGAAATGGTCGGTATGACTGGCTCGTCAGATAAAGAACATTGTGAAGTGGGGTGGTCACGGGGCCGATTTTATAAGTTTGTTAACATGGAGGGCGGCTGGGCTTAGCAGCGCCCTTTTTTTGCGCCGCGGGCCTGCGCATGGCACGTGGTGGCGTAGGCGGCGAGGCCCTGGGCGGCTGGCACGCTAACGCAAGCGCCTGCACGCCCAGGCCGGCACACAGAGCCCAGCCCACTTTTGCTTATTAGACTCGCTAGGGCCCTACGCCGCCTAGCTCGCACATGCCGCGCCATAGGCTTCCAAATCAATGGCTCCAGCTAGGGGGGGCTTTTTTATTAGTAGGTCTCACAGGCGCGGAGCGCTGGCGTGCGATAACATATGTGTCAAGTGTTTTATTGCTCATTTTGCAAAGACGCCAGCTGATCTAATTGCTGCGTGAGTAGACTTGGCGAAGCCAGCGTCGGTGTCCCTGTTTCTAAATCTGTAGAGGCGTCATTCACTTCACTCGTTAGTGGGATTGAGTTTGTCACCGGCAAGTTTAGTGCATCTGGGAAGGTGTTGAATGCCGCATCAAAGGCAGACTCGCTGTGACGCTCGTCCATACTCCCTTGCAGAAACAGTGACGACGGATCGAAATTCACCGCTGGAGCAAATCCATCTATACCATGGCGTGAAGATCCCGAGTGATTTTCAGCTTTTCGTTCTATGCTCATAATGCTACTCGAGCTCGGCAGTCGCTTGCCGAGCGGGACGGGTGCCGAAACTTGTGGGCCATCTGAGTTGAACAGATCACCGATAGCAGCGCCCGCTGCTCTATACACGGCAGATCCCGCGAAAAAATCCCCCGAATTATTTAAAAATGAGTCTCCTTTGTTTGAAAACACTCGGGATCGGGAGTGATCGTTAGTAAAGCTCCCGGCCTTGCCAAGCTGTTTCTCGCTGATGGAGAAATCCTTAATCGAAGAAGTTATCGATTGGATCGATTCAGACCTCTTCATACCCCCATCAGTCGGCGCTTTATTGAGCAGCGTGAACCGTGCGACTTTCATGTTTTTAAGCTCACACTTGCCGTTATCAAACACGATGAACCACCTGTCTGGAGCCTTTCTCCGCACACACGTGCCTATCCAGGGCTCGACCTCGTTCGGAACGTGCATCTTCACCCGCGCCCCCAGGCGAACCATTCTCGCTGTGGCATTTTTCCCTGCCTTTGTTCGCATTATCTCCCGAAAGTGAGTACACCCCCGACTGGTCAATCTCGCCATCACCGTGGTCTCCTTTTTTTTCATCAAGGAAGAAACCAGTAGGGCTGAACTGTTCTTCGAGAGCCGTTGGTGAAGTCCGCCCGCCCTTTGCATCCGTTAGCAGGGCCTCGATTTCTTTGCTGCTTAATCCTGCTTCCTTTCCCTTTGCAGTGATTCTTTCTTGAAGCATCAGGACTTGTTTTTTTAACGTTGCTGCTTCAGAATAGTTCTCGGACTGGGCTGCAGTGGCCTTCCGGATTTCCAGGGCTGCGAGCTGTTGTTGCATGACGCGAATCTCCCTCTTTGCCGTCGTAATTCCATTCTTCTGCGTGCTGCTCTTGGGGAGCTTGTCCGAATGTAAGCGGTAGAAAAGATAATCATCCTTGACAACGTGGTTGTTTACAACATGCGTTATCACTCCTAAGCGGTGTAGCCTGTTCATAAGGCCGATGGCATGCTTTCTATCCTTCGAGTAGCCAGCGTTTACCATCCAAGTCACAGCCTCTTTGCCCACGAAGCAATTTTTGTACATTGTGAACCGGTGCCTTCGATCTTTAATATCCAAGCTCTTTTCTAATACTTTAGTGAGCTCTGCTAAACTTGGGGCCTTTTTAACCTCCTTTTTTACAGGGGCGAGGAGTGGTGTACCCCCATTATCAACAAACGACACCCACCCCGGCAGCGGTACAGTTATCATGCCATTTTGTTCCATCACAGCCTCTACTTTCACCTTGATTCCTGCACATTATCGAACACAAGATCAGTCAGCAGCGGGGGAAAGGGGAAAAGAGCTAAAACAAAAACGAACCTTTTGGGAGCTTGGCACACATGGCAGATTTGGGTGAAGCGAGCGCCCGGACTTCTATAAAAGGGCATACGACTTCATATTCCCCAGGAAGGTACATCATATCAGTTGCCATGAAGGGCTAACCCTCCCACTCGTGGTATGCCACTTTTTGAAGTGAGATCGAAATTTATCGATGAACCTGAAACTCCTTCTAGTTCCTCTTTGAGGCTGTCGATCTCAATTTAGGTGCTACTGAGGAAAGCTCGGTGGTCACGCCTACCCCTTGGCTATCTGCTATCCAACCTCAGCTCGTGCGTGCTGGCAAGGACCGCCGTAATCGAGCGAGCTCAGCAGGCCCAGCAGCTCACACAGCTGCAGCTGTAGCTGAAGCTTGCTGAGCTGGCTGAGCTTGCTCTTGAATTTTGGCTTGGCTTTGCCGAACTTTTACGGAAGAAATTTTGATAGCTCAAGACAACGACTATCCTCGTCCTCTAGAGCGAGTTGGACACCATGCCTGGGACTGCCACAGACACGAAGAGTAATACGATCACGCTGAAAGGCTCGGCAGCAATTGTGAGCGAGTTTTTTGGTGAGTAGAATGAAATACATTTTCAACGGAGCTTGATTGGTTCAAATTTGAACACCTCGCGCCGTTCTGTTCCTGACCTCCTTCTCCTTCGGCTTAGGTTACAGTATCAACAGTATCTTGTACCAGCGGGGCATCTACGACCCCGAACTTTTCAATCCTGTACAAAAGTACAAGTTGAAAATGATGGTTACAAAAGACAAAGGGTTGAGTGGCTATCTGAAGAATGTTCTCTCGCAGCTTACGAGTACTGAAACCAATCCACTATTTTTGCTCAAGTTCAATCCATTGACGCTAAGGTCTCTGCTCTCTTTCAGGTTGGCTCGAAAAAGGCATGGTTCAAAAATTGGTTTTAGTCATTGCAAGTGTGGAGAAAGAGGAAACTTTGGAGAGGTACGCTGCTTGCTTTTCGCACATATGTCTCATGGCCTCACCTTGAATTTGTACACAGGTGGGTTTTTGACATCGACACTGACAAGGGCTCCGTGAAAGAAGGGTACTCAAACTTTAGTATTGCGAGATAACATAGTTGATAATTTTGAAATAATCCTAATGCTGTCATGTTATTGCTTCCTCTTTCAGGAAAACTTACGAGAAACCTGAAAAGGAAATTATGAGGGAGATCCAAGCGATTATCCGCCAGATCACCTCTTCCGTAACCTTCCTCCCACTGTTAGAAGACCCTTGCACATTCGATTTGTTGATATACACCCCGAATGATTGCATGGTCCCGAAAAAATGGGAAGAATCAGATCCTAAATATATTTCAAAGTCGAATGAGGTGAGACTTCGATCCTTCACAACAAAAATTCACAAGGTGGGCACATCAGTGACCTACAAAGCTGACGACGACGATGACGACGAAATGGCCTGCGAATAGATTTAGTTTCAAGAATGCAGAAAAAATCCTGGTATAAGGTCAAATCTTGATCGCCACAGCGGTCAAGTCAGAGAAGGTTACAATATGTACCATTGAATGTGTACATTGAGTGTGGGTTAATTCACCGTCGCATCATTGCAACATGCCACCGCTATGCGCCACGTAACAGGATGATTTTGCTGCAAGCATTGTCAAAATATAAAAAAGAGCAAAAAAAACAATAAGGCCTATTGAGGCTAGCAAACGCGCGCCGGATTTATAGCTGAACAGCGCAAGCAGTATTATGTACGCGTGCGCTGCGGCCACTGGGGGTTTGGGAGCGATGCGCGATACGTGCAACGGGGGCGACAGCATTTACTTGAGATTGCGTGCGTTATAAGCACAGACTGTGCTAAGTGCGAAGGCTTGGGCCATCAGGCGCAAAAGCCACGCAAAGAGATTTTTTTGTTTTGTTGCGTATAATTAAAAAGTAACATCTCAGTATGTTTTCCCTAATGATGCATGCCGACTGCACGCTATCTGCGCAGTCAAAACACAGACGACGAGTCGTAAGATGCATCATAGTACAAGATGCTTAACGCTTTTGGAATCTAATGAGGAGAGGTTGTTGCATCATCGATGACCGGTGGCAGCATTAACGCAAAAACTAAGCATTGCGGTGTGCAAGAAGGAGCGACGACGACTTATCTATGTTACAGTGGAGGCTAGTTCTTTTTATAGGAAATAGTCTGGGGTCCTTCTAGCAACGTTCCGTTCGCCACGGCGTGGTGCAGGATCAAACTGCAAGAATGTGTACTCCAAAATTTCATCGATTTCCATAATTGCCGCCTGGTTGCCGCACCTGTAACAGTAGTTGGGAGCACTGAAGATGGTAACAACGTTCTTTCCGTGCGACCAGTTGTATCCCTCCATGACAAGCTGATGCGCTCGTGCGATCAGTGTCAAATGGTTGTTGTGGTTGAATTGTTCAGAGATATCCTGACCGAAAGTGTACCCGGCGCCACGAGGGGAGATTCCCCAGCCGCAGCGGTCATCAGGATCTGACCAGAGGAGATCACACATGGGCCCCTCGTGTGGAACCTCCTGAACACGGTCAAGCGTCGCAATGTCATCAAGATTGTCAATAGAGGGAGAAAGCCCTCCGTGAAGACAGAATATTTGCTTCTCGATGAGGGCGGTTAGAGGGAGGTAATCGAAGAGGTCGGTGAAGAGTTTCCAAACGTTGGCGTTGCCGTATTTTCGTAGGCATTCGTCATAGAAGCCGTAGACTTGTGTGATCTGGCGACTCTCGTGGTTACCACGAAGGATGGTCACACGATCCTTGAACCTCGCCTTGTACGCAAACAGGAGTGAAACACTCTCAACAGAGTAGTACCCACGATCAACGTAATCACCCATGAACAAGTAGTTCGTGTCAGGCGGTTTGCCTCCGATACAGAATAGTTCTTGGAGATCAAAAAACTGGCCATGAGTATCACCGCAGACTGCAACGGGGCAGTTCACGGGTTCTACATTGGAGCCATGCTCCAACACTTCGCGGACCTGAAAGAGAACATCCAATTAGCATCACAACACCAAAAGAACACACTGAGAAGCAACCTGAAATGGAGCTGCAAACTATCGCAAACCGAAAAATAATATGTACCTTGACGACAAGCTCCTTGACTTCGCTCTCACTGAGATGTTGGCATTTGTTCAGCTTCTCGATCCACCCGTCCACCTGCTTATGCTGGCTTTTGCTATCGGTCATCCCTGCCTTCCTTGAACGGCCTTGGTCCTGGACAATTTACCAAACAAATAATGTCAGCGAGCATTATATTTATTTCAAATGCAGTGCTTGGTACTCGATACACAGTAGGGTGTAGGGTACAGTCTAAGAGCAAGTGCGACATTACCGACAAAGGAGAATTTGCCCCAATAAAAAAAGCAAAGCCGAGTGAAGGGGGCAAGCCTCTGCTTGCTCTCATGAAAAGCAGTGAAGTGAAATAATAATTTATCGCCGGAACATTAATTCGGCTACGGCTTTGACAAGTCCAGTCAGAGGGAAGAGGGATTTGACTTCTTGATCTCTTTTTCATTTTGGGGGAAAATGGGTGGCCAGCCTTCAACACCTCGAATGGATCCTCTCCTCGTTAAGTTTGACGGGCTGATGGACAAATTCGACAAAATTTTGGATCGCTGTGATACTGAGAATATTGAATACACAAAATGCATAAATGACCACCAATGTGGGGATATTGCTGGGATTTTTGGTACCGATTCTAGGCTAATATGCGACCCTTTTATTCACGTACGATTGTACACGCGGCACGGGTGTGACATGTTTTCGACGCGGTTAGTATTAAAGGGAAATATAATTTGAATGGAATGAATAAACAAATTTGAACAGGTGGAAAAGGTGGAAATGAGGGGCGGAAAAGCAGATCGATCCAGCGGCCAGGAAAGGTACTGAGAGAGCTTGGGTTCACACCATTGTTGCACTATGCGTGGCCAAAAACTCATACCGCAGCCAAAAAATACTAATTGGATTTTTACTTTTATCGAACTCATGTAGATTGAGCCAAAGGGGCTGTGCGGACATTCGGCTAGTGAATTGGCGGCTTGTTTTCTACGACGGGAGGAAAGATACGCAGTGATTCGCGCAAACTGTAAAGACCTCAACACAGCATACGAAGTTTGCATGATGGAAAATAGAAGAGTGAGTGATTACCCTGTTTTTTTATTTATCGCTGAATTGTTCTCAGATTCGGATTTATTTTCATAATGTAGAACCCGGCCGCTTGTATCTCCGATGTCGAGGCACTGTATAAATGCACTGCAGCTGCACTGAGGAAGGAAAACAAGCTAGCTGTCGAAATAGATGAAATATAGAATGATACGCATATTGTTTATTTCACTGTAACACACCTGAAACTAGATAAGACGATCGTGTTACAAAGAATAAACGGTCAAGTACCCAATAATAGAGAATAGAAAACAAAAATATATACTGACTATGGCTTACTGGGGACTAATACCCAATAATGAAGATATCTAATGAAATTTAAGGACTGATAGATCCATCACAGAATTTACTGAGGTGCCTCGTTTGGAGAGCTTGCTTGCAAAACCGCTAATGCGCGTGCGCTATTTATTAATGGAGTAACTAATGTGAAGAGATTTACTAAAAAAAAAAGAGAGCAGCAAGAAAGAACGGAGTAAAAGTAGAAGCATAGATGCTAAGCGGATCTAAGCACAGCAATGAGCGTGCATAGAAGGGCAATTGCACTGCTAGCTAATATAAGTAGGCAAGAAGCACAGAGTGTGTGCGTATTGTAGAAAATATAGACGCATTGAAGAAACGATAGAAAGAAATGGAAATTAGAGTAGAGCCAAAGACAAGGGACGCAGGACGCTGAAGAAACGGCGAGTCATAGGAAACCAGACATAGTGCTGGAGATGAATGTGTAGATAGCTTCCGCAACAGCGAAGTTAATAACAGAAACAGAGCTAGGAATAAGGAGGTCGTGTAAAGAAGCAGGGTTGGCAAGATGAAGAGTAGACAGAAGAGAGCATAGTCAAGCGCTCATCAACATAAATTGGACACGAGAGAAGAGCATGAGAGCAAGATTGTTTTATTGAAGAACCATTGAGACAGAAACACTCATCACATCTATCATGGGCAGTGAGTCCGTGACGAAAGAGGAAGCCGTTCAGGGACACATAGTCCATTCTAATCCGGGCGAGTTGTTTAGTCTAAACGATTGTTGCCTAGAGGGAAGCTCGGGTGATGACGTAGATCAGGCAGAATGAATTGAGTAACTAATGCACCTACTACGTAGCTTTTGCAAATGCAGCTCTAGCTCTCGATCGCGCACCACCAGCGCCTTATTTATTTATTTTGTCTTCGCTAGTTTTACTTTTTTATGTGATATTTTAGCTGTATTGCAGCGGTGCAAGAAAGAAATAGCGCTTAGCACGTAGCGCCAAACCGCCAAGCAGCCTCAGGTGACGAGCTGCCGCCCGCGTGGCACGCGCTAATAAAGAGATGAAACCCCAAAAAAAAAAACCATTACATAGCATAGGCCATATGCACTGTGCTTTCACATGCCATAAAACTTTCGCCTACGTTTACACAAGTCTGTGTATATACGTAACAGAGATCGTACGGTCTAATTGCAAGCCGATTCAGCGATCAAGTTCCAGCACTGACATTACAGCTTTGACCACATCTTTGCCCATAAACTCACAACCCTCTGGCTCAAAATGAACGTTAGCTGGACGCTGAAGAGAGCATGTCTTGTAATTTTTGCCGCAATAAGTGTCCACCTGGAATCCAAGAAAAATTGTCAGTCAGTGCTTCAGATTTTCGAGTTCTGTAGTAACGCAGACACGTGCGAGGCGGTTTCGTAAAACAGTCTAGGTGGATTTAGTGATGAAAATCTTTGTGAATATGTTCTGGAAACTTGTTTCGGAAATTTGAATACAGCAGTGTATAGGTCATCCTCGAGCCAAGTGCGGTTCAGCTCACGCGCGACTTTTTGAAGAGAAATAGTTGCCTGAGCATTGTAGGCCTGCACCTGGGGTTCATATAAGAGTTAGGTCTAGGGCAATAGAAAGGGCTCGGATAATTAGGGTCGAGGTTATTTGGGTTGGGATAAGAGTAAGGGTCGGGGTTAGGATTCGGCTGGATTAGGGTTAAGGTTAGGGTCATTTTTAGAAAAGTAACCTTTGCATCTGTTCGGCCCATACTTGTAGTGACATTAGGACAAGGCGTGGTTGAGGTCCACATTATGTGCTTCCCAATAGTGGCTAGCCGGCGGTATATTTCTTCCAGATTTCGCCCGTAGGTAGGAATATCGACGTGCTCAGCGCCTTCGCCAGGCCCTGGATCGACCAAGTC
>JACKZZ010015397.1_pt1 | contig 24504 bp, 21 predicted proteins | sample 8027871 | NCBI WGS metagenome assembly JACKZZ01 (sample SAMN15724774, study PRJNA655200) | protist metagenome | isolation source: fluorescence activated cell sorting (FACS) single amplified genomes of... | place: USA: West Boothbay Harbor, Gulf of Maine | collected 2000-07-19 | reverse complement strand
AAGAACATTAAAAATACGCTGTGGTAAGTAATGGTTTTCCATTTGAAAACACGTTTGTTAAGCAACAAATTGGAACCGTAGACAAAAAGTAACAGACAGAGGAGAAAAGCGCTAAGCCCAAATGACTTTTTAACAAACAAGGAAGAAATGAAGTAGCCAAACTTGCCAAGTGCATTCGCGTAGCTATGTTTCATAGCCTCGCGATTGAAGTCATCGACCTGCAATGAAGCTACGGTTGCTTCGTCTACTTGCCCTGTGAAAAGGTAGGACAAGAAGGCCAGGAAGAACAATAAGGCAGTTAGGATAAGAATTAATCCTGTTATTTGCTTGTATTGTGTTTTCGAACCTTTGAAAAAAGAAGGCTCGTCTGATTCTGGAGTAGTTTTATTTTTTCTTGTCTTAGCCATAGGGATTTAACGATTCAATATACTAAAATCGCATATTGCAGCCGATGCGCGAAGAATTAGCGCATTCAATTACTAACAGAAGGATGTTAACTGAGTGCGTAAAAATAAAAAAGGAGCGCTTGAGCACTCCTTTTCTATACGTTTTGTTTCTGATTGAACTTATTTCTTAACAAAGGTCTTCGTATAAAAAACACTATTAGTTTCGTCAAAGAGTTTTACTAAATATACTCCGTTGTCTAAGTTTTGAACATCTACTTTTAAGTCGCTCAAGTTACTAACTTCTTTGCTTAGCATTTTTTTACCGATAATACTGTAAACTTCCAAGGATTTAATGTTTGCTACATTGTCAATGCCACGTACCTGAATAAAACTCACAGCTGGGTTGGGGTAGATGCTTATAGATTCAGTATCTATTGAACGAATACTACTGGTCGGATCAGCACTGATTTCAGATCGATACTTAATTGTTGCAGAACCAGGAACGCCGTCCACGGAAACTTGTACTTCAATATCACTGATACCATCTTCTAGAAACGGTAAATAAAGCATTTTCAATATGGAAGTTGAATCTGCCTCTAATAAGAAAGTACTTTGATCTGTCAGTCCAATGTCCAGACAGTTTGTGTTGTCGCAGAATGAAACACTCCAAGAGGCTGGACTAGCATTGGAAATTACTCTCCATCGAAATGTCAAATCCACACTTGAATCGTTTTTAACGTAGGCGGTTAGGGGTACTTCATCATTGTTGTTGCTTACAACTTCTTCTATAAATAAAGAATCCCCTGGTGTAATAGTGAACACTTGGGCATGAACGCTCGTTAAAAGAAAAAGGCTGCAAATTATAAAAAGTAAGGTTTTCTTCATTTTAGAAACTTTTAATTAATATAAAGGTAAAAAATTATATTAAATTAGGGGCTCAATTTGTTAAACTAAACTTTTAAAATGAAAAAGAATTTACTTTTCACACTTTTAAGTGTATGCTTGATTGGTTTGAGCTATGCTCAACTTCCTTTCAGTGAGTCTTTCGACAACGGAATACCTGCAACATGGCAGAATATTGATAACTCCGGCAATGGTGCTGGTGTTTGGCAGGCGATAAGTGAGGGTGGCGAAAACTTCGTTGCTTTCGATTCTGATGGTTACGGAAATGACAGTAAGCCAGAGAATGCTGACTTGATTACGCCAGTTATTGATTGTTCTTCTGCTAGTTTTGTAGCTGTTTCCTTTGTTTCGGGATTCAGACAATATGCAAACAGTGTAGGAACTGCATCTTACAGTACAAATGGAGGAACGACATGGACGCCTTTTTATACCGTAAATACTGATGGTGCAGAGGTGGTGTTAGAAGACCTTACTGCTGCTTTAGCCGGTTCGAATAATGTACGTTTCAAGTTTAACTATGTTGGTGACTGGGATTATTTCTGGTATATTGATGACTTTACCGTGTATACTCCGGCCACTAAAGATATGGCTGCTGTAGCAGTAACTATGGGAGCCTATTATGACATTGCTGATGCACCGATTTTCGTAGAGGGCACTCTGATAAATTTAGGAACGGAGACGGTGAGCTCTTTCGATTTAAATTATAGTGTCGATGGTGGAGCGCCTGTAACGCAAGTTTTTTCAGGAGTAAGTATCCCTTTTGGCGGTGAATATAATTTTTCTCACTCTACAGGTTTCACGCCTAGTGCTGCTGGAGATTATGAAATAACTGCTTATGCCTCGAATATCAATGGTGGAGCTGACGCAGTACCTGCTAATGATGAAGCAAGCACAATAATAACTGTTTTCGAAAATGCGGTTCAGCGTGTTCCTCTGTTTGAAGTATTTACAAGTTCAACTTGTCCTCCTTGTACGCCAGGAAATGAAAATTTTCACTCAATCGTAGACCCTAAGCCAGAAGAAGAGTTTGTATCAATCAAATATCAACAGGATTTTCCGGGAACAGGTGATCCTTACGCTACTTTTGATGCAGTTGATAGAAGAGGTTTCTATGGTATTAATTCGGTGCCAAGAATGGAAATAGATGGTGGATGGGATGGAAATGCCAATAGTTTCAGTCAGGCTTTATATGCTGATGCTATAGCAAAACCAGCGTTCACATTCTTACATGCTACATACAGTGTGGATGTCGCAACCCAAACGGTAGATTTTGATATCGAAGCATTGCCAATTATTGACTACCCAGCAGGAAATTACCGTTTACAGATTGCCATTATTGAAAATCTTACTACCCAAAATGTTAAGACCAATGGAGAAACGGAATTTTACCAAGTTTTGAAAAAAATGTACTTAGATGAAAATGGAATTACAGTTACTTTAGATAACTTAACAACATCTACTTTTTCAAGTGAATATACCTTCCAAGGAAACTTCCGTTTACCTTCAAATGGTCAAGCGGCTAACCGAATTGATCACGCCACAGAGCATTCAGTTGAAGAGTTTTCCGATCTGCGTGTTGTAGTTTGGCTTGAAGAGGCTGATACTAAAGAAGTGTTGCAAGCATTTAATGCTGTTAGCCCGTTAGATACAGATAACGATGGAACACCTGATGAAGTGGAAGCTTATTCGGGAACTAATCCTAATGATGCAACTGACTTCCCTGATTTAGATGGCGATGGTTTGAGCGACTGGAAAGAAGTTTCTGACGGAACTAATCCGTTAGTAGCTGACGGAACGAGCATTAAGGATGTTGAATTTGAGATGGCTGTTGCTTTGTCTCCAGTTCCTGCTAATAACGTGCTAAATGTTGCATTTGCTCTTGAAAGTAAAAATGACGTAAGCTTATCAGTAATTGCTGCTGATGGTAAGGTTGTAGCTACACAAGTGTTGAGTGATGTTGAAGAGGTGAATACTACTTTCGATGTTACTGAGCTTACCAATGGCGTTTACTTCTTGCAGGTTGAAACAGAAAATGCTAGTTCATCTAAGCAGTTCGTAGTGAATCACAAGTAGATAGTATTAAACTTTAATAAGTAAAAATGCCCCGATTTTATCGGGGCATTTTTTTTGTCTATTACTCAAGAAGATTGCTGGTGTCAGTCCCTATAAAACCTTCTGGTAATATCAGGATTGCTCGCTTTAAATTATGCTTAGCCTTAATTTGAATTCAATATCAAAGCTATCTAATCTCTATTCATCTATTCAATGGAAAGAGGCTGAACTATTCTGCTTTTGGTTGTACTTTAACGTCAGTAAATAGTTCCTTCGCTTTGCCGGTTAATACGTTAAAATAAGCTTCGTCAGTAGCGTCATCTTTATAAAGCATGTACACTTCTGATCCATTGTTGTACACATTGCATAAAGCAAGTTTTTGTCCAGCAGATAAAAATAAGATATGCCCAACTTGATTTTGTGTTCTTGAAGAAGGAGATGCTGCTTGGATAAGGGAAACAAAAGCTTCTACATTATCTCTGTCCGAAACCGAAAAACTCGCTCCGGAATTATACATCGTGGCTTCAAGCCCATCAGCATTAATGAAAAGCGTATTAATTTTTTCTCGAGTAAGGAAATACTCCCTTACTTCTAGTTCGGTTGACTTGGCAGTGGTTTCTTTCGTTGAATCCTGATTAGCTTGATTATTGCACGACACTAGTGCAAAAAGCACTAGTGCATAAATGAATTTTGTTTGCATAAGAAAATAATTAACGTGCTACGGATACTGAGCGCATTTCTCTAATAACAGTTACCTTCACTTGTCCCGGGTAAGTCATTTCATCCTCAATCTTCTTCGATATTTCAAATGATAACTCTTCAGAGCGCTTATCATCTACCTTTCCACTTTCAACGATTACACGAAGCTCTCTACCGGCTTGAATAGCATAAGCTTTCTCTACACCTTCATATTCCATCGCAAGCGTTTCGAGTTCTTTAATACGCTCGAGGTAGCTTTCCATGATTTCTCTTCTCGCTCCAGGACGAGCACCTGATATAGCATCGCAGGCCTGAATGATTGGAGAAATAGCATATCTCATTTCAATTTCATCGTGATGGGCACCAACTGCGTTACATACTGCAGGATGTTCTCCATACTTTTCACATAGCTTCATTCCCAATAATGCGTGAGACAATTCACTTTCCTCATCGGGCACTTTTCCAATGTCATGCAGTAATCCAGCTCGCTTGGCTAGTTTTACATTTAGGCCTAACTCAGCGGCCATTGTTGCGGACAAGTTGGCTGTTTCTCTAGAGTGTTGTAGAAGATTTTGTCCATAAGACGAACGGAATCGCATACGTCCAACGTAGCGCACTAGTTCTGGATGCATGCCCGATATACCCATATCTATGACGGTGCGTTCGCCAATCTCCATCAAGTGATCATTCAGTTGTTTCGTTGTTTTTTGTACTACCTCTTCAATTCTTGCTGGGTGGATTCTACCATCAGCGGTTAGTTTTTGAAGTGATAAACGTGCAATTTCTCTTCGAATAGGGTCATAGCCTGAAATTACTATCGCCTCTGGTGTGTCATCTACAACGATCTCGCAGCCTGTAGCTGCTTCAATAGCTCGAATGTTTCTGCCTTCTCTACCGATAATCTGTCCTTTCTGATCATCAGATTCTAAATTGAAAACAGATACTGTATTCTCTATGGCATGTTCTGCGGCTGTTCGCTGAATCGTTTGGATAACTATTTTCTTGGCTTCCTTGTTCGCCTTAGCTTTTGCATCATCCATGATTTGTTTGATATGCGACATCGCATCTGTTTCTGCTTCTTTTTTCAAGGTTTCGATTAGCTGTTCTTTGGCGTCAGCAGCAGAAAGGTTAGAAATTTGTTCTAGTTTCTTAACAAACTCACTATGCTCTTTATCTACCTTTTCTTTCTTGATAGCGATTAACTCCAACTGCTCATTAAGCTCCGTTCGTATCAATTCAATCTCTTTCTCTTTGCGGGAATTTTCTTCAATCTTTCTACTAATATTTTTTTGATTGTCTTTGAGTTGTTGTTCCCTTTCTCTAAGTCGTTCGTTGCGCTCGTTTGTTTCTTGTTCGAATTGTGCTTTTTTCTGAATAAAATTTTCTTTGGTCTCTAGTATTTTACTTTGCTTAATACTTTCAGACTTGGCCTTCGCTTTTTCAAAGAAAGAGTCCGCTTCAGTTTTTGCCTTGCTAATAATTAACTCCGCTTCTTTTTTGGCGGCTTCATCGATTTCCTTGGCTTTACTTTTTGTCATTGTTTTGCCTACAATAAAGCCTGTTGCAAGGCTGCCCAGAGCAGCGATAATTGCAACGGTAATAGTAATTGTCATTGTACTTTATTTAAAAGTTAAAAAATAAAGTAAGAGAAAAGACTAAAGGAAAGGCGCAGTATTAAGGCTTGAGTGTGTTTTCTAATTTGGAAAGTTCCTCTTCAAAATGAGAACTCTCGTCTTTAGTTTTTTTTTGATTTTCAATATGCTGAACCGCGTACATTAACGCACTCATGGCCAAGTAATCCTGTTTGTCTTTCGCGGCATATACTTGCTGATATTGCTTAACTTTTTCATTGATTTCACGCGCAGCACTACGTACATCTTCTTCTTCGCTCTTCTTAATTTTTAAGGGGTAAGGGCGATCTGCAATAATCACATTGATGTTTATAATGTCTACTGTATTTTCACTCATTTTTACTCGTTAAGCAAGGCAATACACCGGTCGATTTCCTTTAAATAATCGTTTATCTTACGTTTTAATTCTGTTGTTTCTTGTGGTTTTTCATCTCCACTGATGCTTTTTGCTAATTTAAGCGTTTGAATTTTTTGCGTCAAGTCCTCAATTGCTTTGTTTTTATCCTCGAGTTCTTTCTTCATGGCTAAATTAACACTATTCAAATCATTTTTATCATTTTTGAGGCGTGCATTTTCTTCAAGTAACTCCTTTACTTGGTTGTGAATGACTATTAATCTAGACGCATAACTGCTCATCAGCTTCGTATTGTTGCATTAAACTCATTTTCAATCACACGTATAATTTTTTGCATCGTGTGATCAATTTCTTTATCTGTTAAGGTTTTTTCTCTATCGAGTAACTGAAAGTTTAAGGCATATGATTTTTTGTTTGTGCCTACTTTTTCTTCACTTCGGAAAACATCAAACAGGTTTACTTCTTTCAATAGCTTACCAGAATGGGCGTGAATCTTGGCACGCAAAGCCTCAAATTCGACACTTTCGTCTAATACTACAGCGAGATCTCGGCTTACCTTCGGAAACTTTGGTATGGATTCAAATCGAATCGAATCGTTAGCGAGTAGCTCAATAATTTTGTCTAAGTGGAAAGTCGCCACATGAACATCTTGATTGATGTCAAAAGCCTCAGTTTCTGCTTCTTTAAGTGTTCTTAACTCAACCAACACTTCTTTTTGGTAAGAATATTTTAATGAATCCTCATTGCTTTCTATCCCTAATTTCTGAAGTTTTAGATGCTTAAGCAAGGCATCAATTATTCCTTTTAAATGAAATATGCTCGACTTTTCTTTCTTATTAAACCAGTTTGATTCCAATACATCACCCGAGTAATAAATTGCAAGAAACTCTTCCTGACTTAAATCCGTTTTGTATGTGTGCCCAAACTCGAAAAATTTCAACAAATCTAGTTTTCGATTGATATTGTGCTGAATTACCTGTAAAGCCTCAGCCACTAATGAAGGCCGCATACAGTCAAGTTCAGAAGTCATGCTGTTTTGGAGCATAACCAGATCTTCCTTTCTCTCGTAATATTTGGATTGACTGATTGAGTTAGTCATGATTTCGGAGAATCCAAAGCCATTCAAAACATGCGCTATTTTTTCCTTGAATTCATGTTTGTTAATACCCTCATGAAATGAAAGGGTTGATTTCACCATGGATGGAACCGTAATATGGTTAAACCCATAGATTCTCATGACTTCTTCGATTACATCAGCTTCTCTTGTAACATCTGCGCGCGAATATGGACTTAAGAGAAGAATTTCTTCCTCACTGCTCTCAATAATCTCAAAATCCAAGTCCTGTAAGATGGCTTTCGCTTGATTTAAAGAAAAATCATGACCAGATAAAGTTCGAAGCCTACCTAAGCGCAAAGTGATTTTCACTTGCTCTATTTTTTTCGGGTACTCATCAATCCACCGACTCGCTACTTGAGCGCCAGCAAGTTCCTCCATCAACTGCACTGCACGTTTTAACGCTGGAATGACCATAGAAATATCTGCCCCTTTCTCATACCGTTGAGCAGCATCAGTTCTCAAGCCATGATGAGTGGAGGTTTTCCGGATACTTGCGCTATCAAAATAAGCACTTTCTAAGAAGATGGCTTTTGTCGATGGCTTAACTCCTGAATCTGCACCGCCAAAAACTCCCGCCATACACATCGCTTCGCTGGCGTTACATATCATTAAATCATTAGCGCTTAGCTTTCTTTCTACTTTGTCAAGGGTTATGAATGAGCTTCCCTCCTGCATATTTTTTACACGAATCTCTTGCTGTGGGATCGCTTCCAAATCAAAGGCATGCAAGGCTTGTCCAAATTCTTTCAAAACATAGTTTGTAATATCAACTACGTTGTTGATTGGTCGAATTCCAATGGCTAATAATTTGTTTTTTAACCAATCCGGCGATTCTGCTATATTAAGGTTCTTTAAAACGACTCCAGCATAACGAGGGCAAGACTCTGTATTTTCAATGTGTACAGTAAAATCTATTTCATTGCCTGAACTATGAACTTTCACCTCAGGAGTTTTCACCTGAAGTTTTTCCTTATTGTGTGCATTCAGTGCAGCAGCGATATCTTTAGCTATGCCAATGTGTCCCATGGCGTCCGTTCGATTGGGCGTTAAGCCAATTTCGAAAACAAAGTCTTCCTGGATGTTATATAACTCGCTAACTTTCGTGCCAATAGGAACAGAGGCATCTAGCACCATAATGCCTTCATGGTCTGTGCCCAAACCTATTTCATCTTCGGCACAAATCATACCTTCCGAAAGTTCTCCGCGAAGTTTAGCTTTATTAATTTTAAAAGGCTCACCGTTTGTTGGATGAATTGTTGTTCCAACGGTTGCCACAACTACTTTTTGACCTATCTCCAAATTATTTGCTCCGCAAACAATGTTTAAAGGGGCTTCACCACCCACATTAACTTGGGCAACAGAAAGTCTGTCGGCATTGGTGTGTTTTTTCTTACTCAAAACCTCGCCAACTACTAAACCTTTTAGACCACCAGGGATGGAGGAGAAGCTTTCAATGTGCTCAACCTCTAAGCCTGTATTGGTCAATATTTCTCCGAGCTCTTCGGGAGTATGATTGATATCCAGTAGTTCTTTTAACCAGTTGTATGATGCCTTCATCGACTTAAATACTTTCTTTAAGGAATAATTTCGACCATGGTTGCCGTTTCGATATCATCGTTATCTAACCGAATGAAGGCCACAATATACATATGATTCATAACCCAGATTTCATCCGAGTCATAATCATCGATATCTATTTCAAACTCTTTGATAATTACTGTGTTAGCCGAGATGTCCGTTCCGACGCTCGTACCAATCACTGGCGTGATGGATTTTCTTAGTACAAACTCATGCTCGTAATTGCTATCTTTTACGCTGCCGTCAAGTTGTTCGGCAATAATCTCACTTTCAGTGAGGTAAAAACCCATATTGTGGCTTGGTGCATCGGCATTATAGCTTAGAGTAATTCTGTAACGAACCGTCCGTTCTGCTTCATCGGCACTTACAATCTCAAGATTCATATCAACAAATGAAGCCAATGCCAACTCATCATCAACCAATCCCTCCCAAGTTGCGGGTGCTTGTTGTAATCGAATTCCTCCAATAATTTTCCGATTGATAAATGTCGAGGGTTTGATTCCAACAGGCCCAAGTGATGCCGCTAATTCATTGGCATCGGCATTCCGCAAATCCTGATCATTGCCGTAGGGCAGTGCGAGAAAATCGCTATGAACTGTAACGGGAATAAATCGGTCTCCAAGCGTAGCAAACAGGTCATTAGTAACTGCATTGCCCAGTGGGCAATTGGAGCAACGCACACCCGAGAATTCCTCAAAAAGAACATTCTTATTGACAGCAGCAATGGGTGTTGTTGAAATATATGTAGTATCTACCAAGGTTTCTTGGTCTTCCTCAAAATTAATAAATGGCCCTTCTTCCTCACACGCAGAGAGAAAGAGCGCAAGGCCAACAAAAAAGAATATTTTTTTCATCATTTCCATTTTTTAAAAGCTAGTATTTAGTCCAGCTCTTACACCATTAAACGCGGGTTCCAGTCTACAAATTCCTCCAGTACACACGATTCCTTCAACTTGTCGTACGTAAGATATAAAAAATCGATGAGGCCCTTCTGTGTATGAAGTGTAAACCGAATAATAGTGTTCATTTTTACTTGATTTGTTTGGGCCTGGTTTAAAGTTCCACATGTCCGAAACGGAAAGGGAGAATTTAGGTGCAACATTAAATTCAACTAAAGCATAGAGCCACTGACCAAAGTCGCGTTGAGCGCTTTGATACTGTCCTTCAAATCGGATAGATTTTTTGCGGTCAATTTTGTAAGTTAATTCAATGAAGGGCGAGAAAACCTGTACATCGGTTGGCAGGTTTGCAGGTCCTTCGTAGAATTCTTGATTATACTGAACAAACTGAATTCCTAGTAATGTTTTTACTTTCTTACTTATCTTCCATTCGTTGTCTAAGTATATTTCTCTAAAAAGATTGTCTGCCGCGTAGGTCTCTAAATCAATTGTATTCCGATGAATTTCTGAGAAGCTAAAATTAAAAGTGATTCCCTTCTTTGGGGTGAAAGTTCCGTCGAGGGAAAAAGCCGTTTCTTCAATTTCTTGCGATGCTGGCTGGTATCGAGCAGGCAAACGTAAGGAATTTTGTCTATTGGTTGGAGGAATAAAGTTTAGTGCTCCATTTATCAGCGTTTCGTTATCCTCAGGAGAAGTTCTAAATTGGAAGTTGTCGGTTCTTTTAAACTGTCCTGTAATTCCAAACCCTTTTTTCGAATAGGTAAGACTGGTGTAAACGATATTTCCAGGTTTATCCGCATAAACCACAAACAAGGGATCAACAACTGATCTATTCAAAGGGTCGTTAATTGCTTCACGTGTTTTGAACGCCCCTTCGATAAACCAAGTGAAATTGCCTACATTCAACCGATTGTATAGGGAGAAAAGGTAGGTGTTGTATTTCGGAACGAATCGGTCAGCTAACTCATAGCTATTGATCACATTGGCTATGATGGACATTGATTCTTCATCAATGGTTCGGTTTACAATTGCTGCACCAGGTGATAAGCTAACTTTATCACCTAAAGGGATGTATCCTTCAGCATTAATTCCTTTAATAATTGGTTTATAAAAACTCAGCCGGTTTTTTCGAACACCTACAAAGGCTTTAGCAAACCAATTGTCATTGAATTCATATTTCGCTCGAACACCAAATATAGCATTATCAATACCCAAAAATCTATTTTCAAATGCCCGGAAAGTAATTCCACTACCAAACTGGTCGTAAAAATGACCACCTGTTAGTGTTAACTTTTGAAAATCTTTTTCGATAAACCACCGACCAACACCAAAATCTGTGTAGGCATCGTCATTGGGATTGTGAAATCGCGAGTTTAAAAACATGTCGAGGCGAACACCCGTGCGGAAGCCCCAGTCTTCATTGGTGTAATTTAAAGATAGCCAGCTATCAGCCGAAGACTTTAAATCATCATAATGATTCGTTCCAGAAGCTCCAATTGTGCTGTCCTTGACGTAATAGTCGTTTCTTAGCTCTAAATCTCCTGAAATGTAACCTTGAGCAAATACTGTGGGCCATATTGCAATAAGAAAAATTGCAATGGTGAATAATTTTTTCATTAAATCGGGTTAATTAGCCCGTAAATTTAAGATATTAGCTTCGATAACAAAAGAAAACCCATAATATTCTAAACTGGCATAATGATTGTCATGTCAACAGCAAATAATCATCTATTTATGAAAACATATTTCAAATTAATATTCGCTTTTAGCCTGTCTTTATTGTTCACTTTTAGCATGCATGCCCAGGATGGAACTGCTAAAAAGATTTTTTCTGAAAAGCAACTGCCCGACTTAAGTTTAAATGATATGTACGGTAAAAAGGTTAATGTCGCTGATTACGGTGACAATGGAAAGATTACTGTACTTAGTTTTTGGGCGACATGGTGTTCGCCTTGTAAAAAGGAGTTAAATAATATTTCCTACATGTATGAAGATTGGCAAGATGATTACAACATGGAGCTAGTAGCTATTTCTATTGATGATGTTCGTAATGTGTCGAAAGTAAAAACTTATGTTGATGGCCAAGCCTGGGATTATGATGTATTGTTGGATACCAATGAAGATTTAAAGCGTATGATGAATTTTCAAACGGTACCTTACACTGTGTTGGTAGATCAAAAAGGTAATATTGTATACACCCATTCAGGTTATGTGGAGGGTGATGAATACATTTTAGAAGATCATATTAAGGAATTGATTGATTAGTTTTTTGTTTTAAGATTTTGAAGGCTCGAGCGGTATACCACTCGAGCCTTTTCTTTTTTAGCTATTATGCTTGTGAAAGGAGTCACAAAAAAAGTGTATTGTAAACCGTATCTTTACAGTTCAAACAAAATCAAAGAAAAATTATGGCCAATGCATTTTATAACGTTCCTGCGCCTGCTAACGAACCCGTAAAAGCATACGCACCAGGCAGTGTAGAAAGAATAAGTATTGAAAAGACCCTAAAAGATATGAAAAGTAGAACCATTGATGTCCCGATGGTTATAGGTGGTCAAGAAATACATACGGATACTAAAATTGAAATGCGTCCACCCCATGAGCGTAAGCATTTGTTAGGGACCTATTCCAAAGGAGATGCCAACCATGTACAAATGGCCATTGAGGCTGCATTAGAAGCTAAGCCTAAATGGGAGGCTTTGCCATGGGAAGAAAAAGCTGCTATCTTTTTGAAAGCGGCTGATTTATTGGCAGGCCCGTACCGAGATATCTTAAATGCCTCCACCATGTTGGCTCAAAGCAAGAATGTCATGCAGGCTGAGATAGATGCGGCTTGTGAGTTGATCGACTTCTTTAAGTTCAATGTGCAGTACATGACTGATTTATACAAAGAGCAACCAGCGTCTAATCCAGGTATGTGGAATCGATTAGAATATCGTCCATTGGAAGGATTTGTTTTTGCGGTTACCCCTTTCAATTTCACTTCGATATGTGCCAATTTATGTGCTTCACCGGCCATGATGGGTAATACTATTGTTTGGAAGCCGAGCGAAACGCAGGTTTATTCAGCACACTTTATCATGAAATTGTTTAAAGAAGCGGGATTACCGGATGGTGTTATTAATATGGTAATTACCGATGGCCCTGTTGCAGGTGATGTTTGTTTCGCTCATCCTGATTTTGCGGGTATTCACTTTACAGGTTCAACGGGAACTTTCCAATTCATGTGGAAGACGATAGGTGAAAATATTGCTAATTACAAAACGTACCCAAGAATCGTAGGTGAGACCGGAGGTAAGGATTTTGTGGTAGCACATAAAAGTGCCATTCCATCCCAAGTAGCTACTGCTTTATCAAGAGGAGCTTTTGAATATCAAGGACAAAAATGTTCTGCTGCTTCTAGAGCCTACATCCCAAATAGTATTTGGCCAGAGGTAGAAAAGCAATTGAAAGCTGACCTCGCCTCATTTAAGATGGGTAAAGTGGACGATTTTGGCAATTTTGTAAATGCGGTGATCGATGAGCGTTCATTCGATAAAATTACCAGCTACATAGCTGAAGCGAAAAATGACTCTCGCGCAACTATTATAGCGGGAGGTAATTATGACAAAACAGAAGGTTTCTTTATTGAACCAACGGTTATTGTTACAAGTGATCCAAATTACACGACGATGTGTGAAGAATTGTTCGGTCCTGTATTGACCATCTTTGTATATGATGCCGATAAGTGGATTGAAACGCTTAAACTTGTGGATTCCACATCTCCTTATGCCTTAACTGGCGCAGTGTTTAGTCAAGATCGATATGCTTTGAAAGAAGCGGATGAATTGTTGAAGCACGCAGCAGGTAATTTCTATATAAATGATAAACCAACCGGCGCTGTTGTGGGCCAACAACCATTTGGTGGTGCAAGAGCTAGTGGAACCAATGATAAAGCGGGATCTAAGCATAATTTATTGCGTTGGGTAAGTATGCGAACAATTAAAGAGACCTTTGTTCCGGCTGAGGATTATCGTTACCCTTTCTTAGGCTAATATTCGTTTCAAGGATAGTATGAATACTTGTATAGCTTGCGGTTCTTCCCGCTTCGAGACTCTTGTGAACTCTCAAGATTTTTGTGTTACGCAAGAAGCTTTTGATGTAAGTCGTTGTGCTTCTTGTGGTTTTGCATATACAGTAAATGCACCCAGTCAAGATCAAATTGGTCGGTATTATGCGCATGAAGATTATGTGTCCCACACCGATACGAATGAAGGATTATTCTTTCGCATGTATCACAAAGTGCGTGAGTACATGTTAGGTCGAAAAAAAGCCTACATGGAAAATCACGCCAAGGTAAAGCGAGTTTTTGATATTGGTGCAGGTACCGGATACTTTGTTAGTTACCTGAGAGATTGCGGTATTCATACGGTTGGTTTTGAGCCGGATTCGAATGCAAGGCAACAAGCAAAAAAGAAATTCGATTTAGATTTGCTTAATGATTTAGATGTTGCTATTCAGGAGGCGGATAGTTTTGATGCCATTACACTATGGCATGTATTAGAGCATGTCCATGATTTAAAAGGCTACTTTAAAAAGTTCAATTTGCTTTTAAAGGATGACGGCTTATTGGTTATAGCGGTTCCCAATTATACCTCCTTTGATGCGCAATTTTATAGGAAGTATTGGGCTGCTTATGATTTACCCAAGCATCTTTGGCATTTTTCTCCTGATTCACTCCAACTACTTGCTAAAAGTGAAAGTTTTCAGTTGATTAAGACTTATCCGATGCCCTTTGATCCATTTTACATCGCTTTGTTAAGTGAGGGCCACAAACAGAGTGGTAAGCTTGGTAAATTACGCGGTGTTTTTATTGGTGCAATTTCCTTTGTTAAAGGGTGGATAAAACCCTCAGTCGCCTCATCTGTTGTCTATGTATTTAAAAAAAATTTGGCCTAGTCTGCCAATTGCTCTATGAAGAAAAAAGATATTTTTATTGGGAGACAGCCAGCAATTGAGGTTTTAAAAAGTGATAAAGCGGTAGAAAAGATTTGGCTGCAAAAAGGTGCATCGGGTCCGGAGATTGATGAAATCAAGCGATTAGCAGCTGAACGACGGATAGCGATACAGACTGTTCCTAAAGATAAAATTGCTTATATGCTGTTTCCCGTTTATCAACATCAACGTCCTAATCATCAGGGAGTGGTGGGCGTTTACGGCGAGGTACAGTATTTTAAGCTAGAAGATATATTCGATCAAGTTTTGAGTAGGGGAGAGCTTGCATTGTTTCTTGTTTTGGACGGAGTAACAGATGTAAGAAATTTTGGAGCTATCGCACGAACGGCTGAGGCGATGGGTGTTCATGCCATAGTTGTTCAGGAAAAAGGTGTGGCTCAAATCAACAGTGAGGCGGTGAAAGCAAGTGCTGGAGCTATACATAATGTCCCTATTTGTAGAGAAAAGAACCTGCGAGATATTTATAAGTATTTCGCACTAAATGGAGTTCAGGTGGTGGCATCTTCTCTGGATACTGAGGTTACTATTGATGAAATTGACTTTACCCTTCCTACGGCTATTGTTATGGGAAGTGAAGGGAAAGGAATTAGTATCATGTCGAAGGACTACTCGAATAAACGGTTCATTATTCCTATGCGAGGAAATATCAATTCTTTAAATGTATCTGTTTCTGCAGGAATGATTTTGTATGAAGTTTCGAAGCAGCGAAGAGTTGGAGCATAAGGTAGTTTTCTTGGATAGGGAAACACTTAACCTTATGTTAACATTTTCTCGTCTAAATTTACAGTAAAATAAATTCATTTAATCATGGCCGCTTTTTTTCAAATTCTTCAAATTGCAGGAGCACTCGGTATTTTTATTTATGGGATGAAACTCATGAGCGAGGGCATTCAAAAAGCGGCTGGTGATAAGTTGAGAAAAATCCTTCGTGGAATGACTCAGAATAAAAGTCTTGGAATTTTTACAGGGTTTTTGGTTACCGCTATGGTTCAATCCTCATCGGCTACGACGGTGATGGTGGTAAGTTTTGTTAACGCGGGTTTACTGACTCTGGCAGAGTCAATTGGTGTGATAATGGGGGCAAACATAGGCACTACTGTGACGCTTTGGATGATAGCGCTTCTAGGTAAACTGCAAATGCAACAGGTGGCTATTGGGTTGATAGGTCTTTCGTTCCCATTTATTTTTGCAAAGAAAGAACGAACAAAGTTTATAGCTGAATTTGTTTTGGGTTTTGGTATACTTTTTATTGGTTTGGATTTTTTGAAAACAGCTGTTCCTGATATCAAAAGCAATCCAGAAATACTATCATTTGTGCAAAACTTTACAGACATAGGAATTCCTTATGCCTCTATTTTGTTGTTTGTAATTTTCGGCACCTTACTTACCTTAGTTGTGCAATCTTCCAGCGCAGCAACAGCAATAACACTAACTTTATTAGGACAAGGTTGGATACCATTTGAACTGGCCTGTGCCATGGTTTTGGGAGAAAACATTGGGACTACCATAACGGCTAATATAGCCTCTTCGATTGCGAATGTGCACGCTAAACGTGCTGCTAGATTCCATTTCTTGTTCAATATCTTAGGGGTGGTTTGGATACTCATTGTATTTACTCCATTTACGTCTGCTATCGAGAAAATGTTGGATAGTAGCTTGTTCTCAAAAATGGCAAGTTTTCTCGGTGAGAATAACTTGAAAATTGGTTTGGCTATGTTCCATACTTTTTTTAATGTTATCAACGTGTTACTACTTATGTGGTTCACGGAATACATGGCTAAATGGGTAGTTAAAATGGTGCCATCTGTTTCTGATGATGATGAAGAATTTAAGTTAACCTACATTGGTACTGGCTTGCTTAGCACACCAGCATTATCCTTAGAAAATGCTCGAAAAGAATTGGATATGTTCGCGAAAGTAGTAGATAAGATGGGTCATAGTGTTTTTGCGCTTTTCTTCGAAAAGCAAAAAAATCCACAAAAATTAATTGATAAGGTTCGTAAACTGGAGGATGTTACGGATAAACTAGATATTGAACTCACCCAATACCTAGCTAAAGTTTCAGAATTTGATATTAATTTGGATACGACATTAGAAATTCGAGATATGCTAAGAATTTCGAATGATTTGGAGCGAATTGGAGACATCTATTATGAGATGACGAAGAATTTTGAGCGTTTGAGAAAAGAAACAGATGCCTTACCGGAGAATGCGAAGTCAGAGCTTGAAGATATCATGAAGTTAACTATGCATGCCCTGAAGTTGATGCGTCAGAATTTGAATCATGAAAAGCATAATGTCCCTCTGAAGGATATCGTAAATGCTGAAAAAGCAATCAATAAAAGAAGAAAGGCCATTTTTACCAATCACTTTGAGCGTTTAGAAAAAGGAATTTATGCACCCAAAGTTGGTGTATTGTTTATTGATTTCGTGAATCGGTCAGAACGAATAGGTGACCATTGTTTAAATATCCATGAAGCCATTTTAGGTAAGTCAGATTTATTTGAAGAGTACGATAAAGTTGAAGAATCTGATAAGTAGAATGAGCAGCTCATCTTACATCTCATTTATCCTTAGTTGATCAATAGTCGTTGTCAAGGCTAACGCACATGCTACATGCTAATACAGTATTCGTGCGTTAATCGTATGCGGCACTGCTTTTAATGTCTCTAGCGTCTCGTCGCCCATTCGAGTACTAACATCCAACACCACATAACCGACTTTTGCATTGGTACTAAGAAATTGACCAAGTATGTTAACTTGGAGATCGGAAATTCTTCTGTTGATTTCACTCAATACACCCGGAACGTTTTCATGAATATGTAATATTCGATTGGTGTTTTCCACAGTTGGCAAGCTTAGTTCAGGCAAGGAGTGTGAGCCTAAAGTTGAACCAGTTTCTAAATATTTGATTAATTTACCGGATACATCAAGACCAATATTCCACTGCGCTTCTTCCGTACTTCCACCGATATGGGGCGTTAAAATAACATTAGGAACGTTCTGTAATGGTGAAACAAATGGGTCGCCCACTATTTTGGGTTCTTTCGGGAAAACATCTATCGCAGCTCCTGCGATGATACCCTGATCCAAAGAATTTTTGAGTGCATCAATGTCAACTACGTTTCCGCGACTCATATTGATAAGGTATTGTCCTTTTCTGAATTTACCAATCACGTCAGCATTAAACAAATTTACAGTGGACGGTAACGCCGGGACATGCAAAGTAATAATGTCACAAGTATTTATAATATCCGTAAGGCTGTCTGCGGCATTGGCATTTCCCAAAGGCAATTTGCTTTCAATATCGTAATAATAGACTTCAAGTCCGAGTGACTCAGCCAAGACGGAAACTTGTGAACCAATGTGCCCGTAGCCAATAATTCCTAGTTTTTTTCCTCTAATCTCATGGCTATCGGTACTTTCTTTTAACCAAACGCCTTTGTGGGCTGCTTCATTTTTTTCGGGGATTTTGCGAATCAACATGATTGCGCTGGCTATAACTAACTCGGCTACTGAACGAGTATTGCTAAACGGTGCGTTGAAAACCGCGATGCCTTGATCGGTGGCCGATTCTAGGTTGACTTGATTGGTGCCTATACAAAAACAACCTACAGCCATTAATTTATCTGCAGCTTGCAGGACCTTCTCGGTGAGTTGTGTTTTTGATCTTATGCCTAAAACACGAACTTCTGGAAGGGTTTCCAATAGCTCGTCCTCATTCAAAGCCCCGGTTAGGATCTCAACATCGGTGTAACCGGCTTTTTCGAAGGCGTCTTTCGCTGACGGGCTTATACTTTCTAGTAGTAAAACTTTGATTTTTTCTTTCGGAAAGGAAGTGTGTTGACTCATGTCGAGTTAGCTTTTAATGAATGAGTTTCAAAGATGAGACATCCTGTATTTATTCTTTAAAATGATGTGTATTTTTTATGCAAAGGGTGTGGATTACTTTTCCGAAGACCTGCCAAGTCTTTTAGACTTAGCTGGTCTATAAACTGGTTTGCTGAATACTAAACAAATAATTTCCTATTCTCGCCTATTCTTTTGAAATTTGCACAAATTCGAAAATACATGAATATTACTTTTCCCGATGGTTCCGTTAGGTCTTATGACAAAGGTGTTACAGCCATAGCTATTGCTAAAGATATCAGTCACGGCCTTGCCAAAAAAGTGATGGCTGCTCGGGTTAATGGTGAAGTTAGAGATCTACTTCGCCCGATTGAAGAGGATGCGCAGCTAGAGCTTTTAACCTTTGATGATGAGGATGGTAAAAGAACCTTTTGGCATTCATCTGCTCACCTGATGGCCGAAGCCTTAGAGAGTTTGTATCCTGGCGTAAAGCTTGGTATCGGTCCGGCTATTGATGGAGGGTTCTATTATGATATCGATTTGGGAGATGACAGGCAGCTTGGTCAGGAAGACTTGCAGCAAATTGAAAATACCATGCGCAAGTTGGCTAAAAAGGGAAGCAAATATGAGCGTAAGGAAATTTCGAAGGCCGATGCCATTGCTTATTTCCAAGATAAAGGTGATGAATATAAGTTAGAGCTGCTTGAAGATTTAAAAGATGGGGATATCACTTTTTATACACAAGGTGATTTCACTGATTTGTGCCGAGGACCTCATATTCCGGGAACAGGTCAAATTAAAGCCATTAAATTATTGAATATTGCGGGGGCATATTGGAGAGGAGATGAGAAGCGCAAGCAAATGACTCGAGTGTATGGCGTAAGTTTCCCGAATAATGAAATGCTGGATGAGCATCTTCATCTATTGGAGGAAGCCAAGAAAAGGGACCACAGAAAACTTGGTGCAGAACTGGAGCTTTTTATGTTTTCAGAAAGAGTAGGTGCTGGCTTGCCTATTTGGTTGCCTAAAGGCACTGATTTAAGAGAGCGATTAGCAAACTACCTGCGCAATGAGCAGGTGAAGCGTGGTTATCATCCTGTAGTGACACCCCACATCGGTAAGAAAGAACTTTATGTAACCAGTGGGCATTATGAAAAATATGGGGAAGATAGTTTTCAAGCCATTCATACGCCTAAAGAGGATGAGGAGTTTTTACTTAAACCCATGAACTGTCCTCATCATTGTGAGATTTATGCGCATATGCCTAAATCTTACCGTGATTTACCTTATCGTGTGGCAGAATTTGGAACAGTTTATCGATATGAACAAAGCGGAGAATTGCACGGGCTAACGCGGGTTAGAGGATTTACGCAAGATGATGCGCATATTTTTTGTACTGCAGATCAGTTGAAAGACGAGTTTTTGAATGTCTTGGAGTTAACAACTTCATTACTGAAGAAGTTAAGTTTTACGGAGTATACTGCACAAATATCCCTGCGTGACCCAGCAAATCCTGAAAAATACATTGGTAGTGCTGAGAATTGGGACAAGGCAGAGCGTGCGATTATTGAAGCTACGGAGGAAGTGGGATTAAAAACCGTAACCGAGCTAGGCGAAGCAGCTTTTTATGGTCCTAAGTTGGATTTCATGATAAAGGATGCCCTGGGAAGAAGCTGGCAGCTCGGAACTATTCAAGTTGACTATAATTTACCTGAGCGTTTTGAGCTTGAATATATCGGAGCGGATAATGAAAAACATCGACCGGTTATGATTCATCGTGCGCCATTTGGATCTTTGGAACGTTTTACGGCAGTTCTTATCGAACATACTGGAGGAAAGTTTCCACTATGGTTAGCGCCTGATCAGGTTATCGTATTGCCAATCTCGGAAAAGTTTAATGATTACGGTCAAAAAGTGGTAGATGGACTAGTTTCTCGAGGCATTCGCGCAATTATGGATGAACGATATGAAAAGATTGGAAAGAAAATCAGAGATGCCGAAGTTAAAAAGATTCCTTATATGTGTATTATAGGTGAAAAGGAAATGATAGCTGAAGAGGTTGCTGTGCGCAAGCAGGCTGTAGGCGATATGGGTAGTCAAACTATAGATATGTTTGCTAGTATGATTTTAGCTGAAGTTGATGCTGAATAAGCCTTTCATAATAAAATGATAAGCATTAAAGTATAAGAATCTGAGTTAATTTCAATAAATTGTGCACCAATTGGGGCTTCCCCGTTTTTTAAATTAAAAATTAGTACTTGAGAAAATCAAATTACCGACCAAGGGTCAAGCAAGAAGACCCACACAAAATTAATGATAGAATTCGTGCTCACCGTGTGAGATTAGTAGGTGACAATGTTGAAACCGATGTATATCCGATCGAAAAGGCACGAGCGTTGGCTGAAGAGCTAGAGCTCGATTTGGTGGAAATTTCACCCAATGCTGATCCACCAGTATGTAAGATTCTTGATTATAAAAAGTTTCTTTACGAGAAAAAGAAAAAAGAGAAGGAAATTAAAGCGAAGTCGCAGAAGACAGTTATCAAGGAATTGCGATTCGGTCCGAATACGGATGATCATGATTTTGAGTTCAAAGCGAAGCATGGTGAGAAGTTTCTCGAAGAGGGCTCAAAGGTTAAAGCTTACGTTCACTTCAAGGGAAGATCGATTGTTTTTAAAGATAGGGGAGAGTTACTATTACTAAAATTAGCTAAGCGTCTGGAAGATTGGGGTGCGCCCGAGCAGCTTCCCAAACTAGAAGGAAAGCGGATGATAATGGTTCTTGCACCCAAAAAGAAATCTAAATAAAAATCCAGCTGTATACCTCATAAATTAGAAGTGTACAAAAGGTGTTTTTTCTATTTAAAGACTTGTAAACTTAAAATAATAAGTGTACATTTGCACTCCAAAAATTTTGGATTATGCCGAAGATGAAAACAAATTCCAGTGCTAAAAAGCGTTTCAAAGTAACGGGATCTGGTAAGATTATGCGAAGAAAAGCCTTTCATAGCCATATATTGACTAAAAAGGATAAAAATCGTAAGAAAGGATTAACGCAAGACGCAGAAGTATTCAAAGGTGATTTACCTCGAGTGAAGAGAATGCTTTGCATGTAATATTTGTAGAAAAAGTAAAAACTTAAAAATATGCCTAGAGCGACGAACAGACCAGCTGCGAGAGCCAAGAGAAAAGCAACCATGAAACTTGCCAAAGGTTACTTTGGTAGAAGGAAAAATGTATGGACAGTTGCAAAAAATGCTGTTGAAAAGGGGTTAAGCTATGCTTATGAGCACAGAAGACTGAAGAAAAGAGAATTCCGAACGCTTTGGATTGCTCGTATTAATGCTGCAGTTAGAGAGTACGGAATGAGCTATTCTCAATTCATGGATGGTGTACATAAAAAAGGTATTACTTTAAATAGGAAAGCTTTAGCCGATTTGGCAATGAATGAGCCAGCGGCTTTCAAAGCAATTGTTGAAGCAGTAAAATAGTCAACATAAGCACTGATATATGAACCCCGATACGCAAGTGTTGGGGTTTTTTATTGCTAGTAAATACAAGTTGCTAGGATACTCTCAGTGATTTAAGCATGAAGTAGTGAGGTATGCCAACCTCCTCAAACTTTTCTCCGACTTGGATATATCCTGAGTTTCTGTAAAAGTTATATGCTGTTTCACGCGCATGACAATAAAGCTGAGAAAAGCCTTGCTCTTTCGCAAAAGCTTCGGCAGCTAGTAAAAGGTTTTTTCCTAAGCCACTACCTTGGTTTGCTTTGGCAACACAAACTTGTCTCATTTTAAGTTTGTCATCGTCCTGTGGCACCAAAATCATACATGCGATTGGATGATTATCTTCAAATATACCAAAGTGAATTTGCTCTTCCTCACCCTCCAAATCTTTACTATTTAGCACTAGACCAAGTGGAAGACGTAATTCTCTGTTACGTAAATCACAGAGTTGATGGTATAATTCGCTCGCAAAAGGCACTTGTCTTACTTGCATGGTATAAATATCCTAAAAGACTAGTAAATTTATAGCATAAATCTACTTTATTATGAAGCGAGTGTTTAGGCCAATCTTGATATGTTTTATGCTATTCTTCGCCAATGGCTTGGCTGCACAAACGATTAACGCTTTCTCGTATGCGGTCAGAGCAAAAGTAGATTTAAGAGAATTTTCTCCAAGTTATCATGCGAATGTTTTTAGTCATGAAGCTCCTTATCCTGGAAGTGATAGCTATAGAAATTACATCCATCAATTAAAGCACTTGTATTTCGGTCAAACAACTGAGTCAGTACCTGCAGTTCCAAAGTCTATCCAAGCTACTAGCACTGAGCAAGCTGTTATTAGCCAAGGTTTTGAGGGCAATTTTTTTGGTGGTATACCGAATGATAATGATTTGGCCATTTCTAATGATGGAATTATTGTTTCTGTCACGAATTCGGATTTATATGTTTTTGATGAAGATGGCAACAATATTTATGATGTTGGATTAGAAGATATTGCTGATAGTATAGGTTTAGTGGCAAATTCGTATGACCCCAAAGTTGTATACGACCCAGGAATAGATCGCTTTATTTTGGTTTTTTTAAATGGGAACAATTCGAATGCTACCAATATTGTAGTCTGTTTTTCAGAGAGTAATGATCCCACCGCAGGTTGGCATGTATATGCATTGGATGGTAATCCATTTAATAATAATGCTTGGTCTGATTTTCCGATGATTGCAATGACTGAACAGGATTTTTTTGTAACTGTTAATCACATCAATAGTGATTCAGCCTCTTGGCAAACTGGTTTTATGCAGTCTGTAATTTGGCAAGTGCAGAAAAGTCAAGGGTATGCAGGAGATCCAATTACTGCTGTGCTCCATAGTGATGTGAATTTTCAAGGGAAAGCCATTCGAAACTTGAGACCCGTGAAAGGTGGCTTTAGTCTAAAAAATCATGCAATGTATTTTATATCGAATCGGAATTTTGATTTCGCTAACGATACATTTTTTGTAGTAAAGATAAACGAGTCGCTTGAGCAAAATACTAGTCCCTTATTCACTACCCAAGCCGTATTAGCTAATGCGAACTACGGTATGCCTCCAGATGCAAAGCAAACACCTACAACTTTTTTACAGACCAATGATGCACGTCCATTGGGTGCCATTATCGAAAATGGTGTCATTCACTTTGTGGGCAATACGGTTAGGTCGTCAGCCTCCGAATCTAGTGTGTATCATGGTAGATTAAATACATTAAGTACACCTTGGGAGATAGACTTGCACATATTCGAAGATACAAGTCTGGAATACGGATACCCTAATTTGTCATTTACTGGTCAGACTCCATTTGATGAGCAGTTTATACTTAGTTTTAATCATACATCTGTAGATAGTTTTCCTGGGGTTTCTGCAATTTTTTATGCTCGTGAAACGGGATATTCAGATAGGTTACATTTGGCAAGCGGTACAAGTAATGTGAATGTAATTAGTGGTAATTATGAGCGCTGGGGAGATTATTCGGGTAGTCAAAAAAAATACAATGAGCCAGGAGTGGTTTGGATAAGCGGGTTTATGGGTTTTCGCAATAATTTGGCTATTTCTCCTAATCAACATCGCACATACATTGCCAAACTTCTTTCTCCGGATAGCACGCAAACCAATGTTCAAACACTTACCTTTAATGAAAGTAAATTATTCCCCAATCCTGCTGAAGATTATTTCTTTTTTCAGTTTGAATTGGACGAGGAAATGAAACTCAGATTCGATTTATTGGATAATTTGGGAAGAAAACATGTAACGCTTTTGGAGGAATCTGTTAAGGCAGGTAAAAATGAATTTTTGTTCTCTACTCAAAGTCTTCCTGAAGGAATGTATTATTTGCATATTAATGATGAACAGGGGATTACTCGGTTTACATCACAAGTGATTAAAAGTAGATGATTTGGTTAAAGATATCGGCGGAGAGTATTTTATTATCACTCAAGGAATTGCTGAGTAATAAGTTTAGGGCTTTTCTTTCTTTGCTTGGGATATCAATAGCTATTCTTTG
>JACKZZ010005034.1_pt1 | contig 24515 bp, 21 predicted proteins | sample 8027871 | NCBI WGS metagenome assembly JACKZZ01 (sample SAMN15724774, study PRJNA655200) | protist metagenome | isolation source: fluorescence activated cell sorting (FACS) single amplified genomes of... | place: USA: West Boothbay Harbor, Gulf of Maine | collected 2000-07-19 | reverse complement strand
AGCCCGCCCCCCTGGCCCGCACATTTTGCCGCGGGCCCGAGAACTTCCGCCGCTCGCTCCCGCGTCCGTCCCCCCGGCGCCTGCTTTTGGTTGCGCCGGCCCCGCCAAGCGGGCGGCGCCTGCTTCGCCCCGGCCGTGTGAGTGTTGTGCCTTGCCGGCCTTCGCCTTGTGCCGTCGGTGCGCAGTTGCCGTCCCGGGGAGGGAAGGACGGGCCGGAGCCACTGCAACAGGAAGGGGCGGCGCGGCGACTGCACAGGACACAAAGCAACGCAGTGCCCGCGGGAACGCGGCCGCCAGCCTCGTCGCCCCTTGGTGTGTTCCAACACTGGCGAACTTGTGCCATTATCTTGGAAGCCTTTGCCCTTTGTTTTTGTGCTTTAGATTTTAGCCCCTCCGGCTTCTGAGTTTTTTAGGCTTTTCAAGCTTTAGCGGCTCGCCCCCCGGCCGCGGCCGCAACAGGGGGCAGCCCTATACCGCTTGGCAGCGATTCGGGCGCGCGCCAGACATGCCGGCACATCTCGCGCACAGGGATCGCAAACGGCGAGCGCGCCACATCCTTTGGACGGGCCACGGACCTCGTCCAGGGCGGCCACTCCAGCGAGAACGAGGCGGCGCGAGGGCCGTGGCCTTTCAAATGATACCCGGGAAGGCGGCACCTGGGCGATCAGCTGCAGCGCCGCTGCAGTTGGGTTCGACACACGCCGAGCCGGAGGGGGGGAGATTTCAAAGCAATATCGGAAACGACGCTAGCAATGAAGAGCGGCCGAGAGTGAAAACCTCGAAAGAAAAACAGGCGGCGCGCCGTTGCATCGCCCCCCCGGCCCGCATTGGTTTCCCCCGGTGTGGCAAAGCTTTGGCGCGCCCGGCCCCCCGCGCGTTTTCCTTGGCCGGGTTGCCTTCGCGCCCGCCGGCCCGGCCTGAATGCTGGCAGCCTGGTTTTTCTGCCGGGCCGCGGGCGCCGCGCGGTCGCACTCTTTGTCTACCGCGGTGGGCCGGCGGCCGGCCGGCGTTTGGAACCGAGCGAAGCGCTTTGCTCACTCTGGCGTCGACCCTCATGTGCCCGGCCGCCCATCCCGGTGTGAATGGACAGGCCGGACTTTTTCCGTGCTTCCTTGTTGAGATGCAAAGAAAGGCGCGCCATACCTACTGAAAAATAACGCGGCGCCGCATTTTTCTTCTTCGTTCGTGCCCCGTGTTCGTGAGATTCTGTGAGCGAGGAGCTGAGGCGCAAAGGGTGGATGGAGCCTGCCTTTCGGTATCATATTAATTGATTTGATGGCTGTGCCCGGAGAGCCTTCGACTTCGTCCAGTGTCCACATCTATTCTTAGGTAGAGACCTCTACTACATCTTTTTTTCGTTCCATGGGTTTCGTCACCTCCTCCTCGACTCCGGGCATTGGCGCGCGTGACGCCACCATCCCGCGCACCTCAGCTGCCGCCTCAGTTTCCGACGAAGCCCTCTTCTCCGCAACAACAGCTTCCAGTTTCCTCCAGGCGGTTTTCTCACTGAATTCACCAGCAGCAGGTAGAGAATCACAACCATTACGACAAGCGGACGACCCACCGCCCTGCCAGACCGAGTTTGATAGGTACGTTAAATGCGCCAGAGAGAACACGATGACGCTGGACATGCTGGACTGCGAGGACATCCAGTGCCTGTTCCAGAGATGCATGAAAGAGTATAAGCAGAGGAAGCGCGAGGATGTGGACAATTTGGCGAAAGCAAGCGTGACCGAAGCAGAGTAGGAGAAAAGAGGAATACGCCTTGGCTTGGGATGCATTCTCCAGTTTTCTTTCGGTAGAAGTTCTCTGGTGCGCTAGAAGACAAAAATGAAGAGATGATATCACGCAGCCCGGAGAGCAGCTGCACCGCCACCCCGACGATCGCCGCTCCGACTGTCGCACCAGCAGAAAACGCCCCAAGTGGAGCTGCTGAGCTGGATGAACCTGATTCGAACGATATTACATCGCACAAGGAGCTACAGACCACCGAAAATGCAGCGGCGGACGAAATGCAAGACCAAGGGAAGCAGTGCGAAACAAGCAGAAGTGGCACCAACAAGAATCTTGACACCAATGCTGACGACGATCTTAGGTTTGCAGTGGCGCCAGGAGGGAATTTTCAGTTTGACCCGGAAACGGGCGAACTGTTCTTGCAGCCGCAAGTGATGTTGTCCCGTCGTTCGTCGACAGTCGAGGAAGTTGGAGCGGATCATGGCGACTCACTGGGGGGACACTACACTGGAGACAGGACAGGGTCAGCCGCACCTGAACTCGACGAGAAAGCAGCAATTGAGGTGGACGACGAAGAAGTTATAGAACCGCAAGCTGCGCAGGTTGTTGAAAATGTTTGTGCTGGTCGTAGCGATGACGGACAGGAAGTTGTAGCAGGGCCTGTTCAATCCGAAAATCCAAAAGATGCGGGTGGAAGAACTACGGCCACGGACACGAGGGAGCGTGGCCGCGTACTTGTTCCTGTTTCCTCTGAAGAAGAGCTGCACACCGACCATCTCAACGACGATAGCAATAAAGAGATGTTGGACGTGGCTTCGTTTTGCAACCCGGATGTACTAGTTGTTACTAGCGCGTCGACCGCTCAGGCTACTGCGGAACCAGAACGTCTCCTCGCCGCTGACGACATCGGGGACAAGTACCTAAAGACCGACGGAGCAAAAAATGAAGAAAAAGAACATTCGCCGGACCACGACCGACAGGAAGAACAGTCCGATTTGCTCGCCCATATCGCCGCGTCACCGCCGCTGCTCTCCTTGGACTCTTCCTCTCGCTTGATCACACCACTGCAGGAAACGATGTCGCCACTTGTTTACAACAAAGTAGCGACTCTGCTCGGCGGTATTTTCGACAAGGTTGCCGCGTCGACGATTGAGGAAGGAGACGAGGATGGCGGGGAGGATAATCATTCAACAGTGGATCGTGCTGGGAAAGGTTCGGATGCAGAGGTGGATCGAGATCCTCGTATAATCCAAGCGGGAGAGCAAGACACCACAGCGACTTCTGGAGAAGATATTGTGGCGGGGGAGATGAACGAGAAGATAGGAAAAACAACATCTCCCGGTCTTCGTCGAGAAGTAGTTGTAGCTTCCCCTCCTGTGATTGACGAAACTACCGGGGTGGCGAATTGTAGGAAAGATGATCATGCTGGTGCAAAAACGACAATGACTCCCGGAGCACAGGAGCTTCCGGCTCTCAGTCTCTCCTCCTCAGCGAGTGATGATGGTCTGCACCAGCAGGTGGAGACCACAACCTGCAGCTCATCCTCGAGGTCCACGAAGGAAGCGGGCCTGGCTGGAGCGTTTTCATCGTCTTCATTGTTGCGAAAAACAAGTCCCACTGCTGGTATAATTGCAAAAAAACCTTCGAGTGTTGATTCGGAGAAACAAGGGCAGAGCATCAAAGACTCGGTCGCTTCCTCAACAGGGACTGTCGCTGCATGTACAGACGGCGATGATGAAGCAGCAACAGGAAAACGTGTTGAGCTGCACCCAGTAGACGCTGTGTCAACGTCAACGAATGGAGGCTCCAAGCCGACAACAGACGAGGAACAACAAACCACGACCAGCACAGCAACCGCGTCTCCCTGGATTTCCTCTCTTTACGGCTCAACAGCGCATATTCTCTCGATCGGCACGGCGAAAATTATCCAGAATGTGACAAATTTTATCGCGGACGACGACGATTTGGAAGACTACTTCGTCGGAGGGGAATACCTATGCATTACAAAAGTATCGTACTCGTGTAAATGCATTACAAATGCCCTCAGCATGAGAAATATAATTTGTCATGCGGATTTTCCTTAAGAAAAAAACTTGTAACGCATGACGGCATGACTGCAATTACTACGAGTGCAATACTTTTGCACAGGATAATGCCGGATCGGCGAGCGGGGTGCGGTAATGCGAAAAACGGAGGCGCTGGATAGCGAGAAAATCATGCACTTACCCGCTGGCGTGGTGGTAGTTATCAAGAAGCTAGGCGGAGACGGGGCTGGTGCTTCTGTGGACGACCATGCAAATGAAACAAACGAGGACAGTTCCGTGTCTGTCAACGCCGGGAACAGCCGGAATCGAGCCTTGGTGAAGTCCGGCGATTTGGAGGGGTGGGTGTCTGTCGTGTCGAGTAAGACGGGAACGCAGATTTTGATTCCCTTGAACCATAAACCGGAAGAAGACGACCACATAGAAAACGCAAAAATGATGTCCTCGGGTCAGGGCGGTACGGGAGGGAAGATCGCTGACACGACCAAACGGAGTGAAGAGTCATCTTCTTCCGTTGATGTGGCAACGGACAGCAAGGGTGAAGAAGTTGTGCAGGATTCGAATGAGCCTGTCGATGGACCGGAGGAAAGAGACACGACCAAAAATACTAGTGGAAACTGCATGCGAAAACAGTCCAACTACTGTCCGTCGCCGCAGGAACCGGGGCCAAAAGCTAACCGAGAGGATTCTTCCTCTTCCGCCTCTTCTGACCACAACGTAAGAACTAGCCCTAGACAGGAGCTTCTTGACAGCAAGATCAGTCTTTTCTCCTCGCCGAAAGAAAGAACCACTACAGGGGACCAGCACATGACAATTCTCGTGGACATCGCCGAGTTTGCGCAGTTAACGAAGGACCGACATTCATTCGAAAAGGAGAACAAACTACTGAAAAAGCAGGTGGAGCACTTGAAGAAACACGAAGCAGAAACCCAGAAGACCTCCGAGCATTGCTTCGCCCTGCAGGTGATGCTGCAAAAGTTGAGTGCGAAGTACGAAGAATTGGTGAAGAAAATGGAAGCGAGCGCGGTTATGTTTGGGGAAGAGGAAAGGCAAGCACAAGCAGCTCCTGGAGTAACGAGCACTAATGGCGACGCGATGAAGAAAACTGTCACTGTAGAGCCGCGGTGGAATATTGATGCGGCAAATCCTCCTGAGGGTGAGCCGAGTTTTTCTGATCACAGTGCAGGAACAAAATCTTCCGCGCGCGGCCCTGTAGTGAAGCTCGACACGTTCATCTCCTTGGGCACAAGCTGCAGCCGAACGGACACCGAGGTCCTCACTGTCGCTGCGCCAGCATCTTCCAGCAGGGATGTTGATGATTCAGATGAGTGTCCATTGGAAGTACAACTAGATGGAACGGCGAAAATGCATTTTGCGACTTCCTCTTCGAATCCAACCGCGAGAGATGAACAAGATTTCCAAATCGAGCTGCAGGCCTTGGAGAAGCAGAAGAACTTGGAAATCGCGGAATTAAAGCTTGAATTGCGGAAACAGCTGGAATCCCAGAGCCACGCGGAACAATTCAAGAAGTTCATGACGAATTTCGTCAACAAACGGGACCGGGATCGAGGCCAACAACTACACCTGAGAAACAGTCCGGACGGAGGTGGTGCGGGGAGAAGTAGTTCAAGTTGCACTGCCGCTGCTGGTCTTGGAGAAAGAGCGAGCCATGACAGGACAGGAGCACACACTTACCATGCGAGAACTCCTGGAAGAGGGCTCTCTTCTTCATCCTCCTCTTCCTTTTGCGAGAACGATAGCAGCTTCAACGAGAACGAATTGGATCAGGAAAATTTTCTGTTCGTCGCCAAAGTGAACGAACTGGAGCAGGAGAACAGGAAGTTGCGGGAGAGTTTGAGTCAGAAAACAACAGCGGAAAGGCTGTTGAGCACGTATTTTCACGATTCTGTGCACTGCGGGTTTTTTCCCAACCAGCCGAATCACTGTACGGAAAAGCTGGTGGAAACAATACTGAAAGAAAACTTGCGGCTGAGCCGCGAAGTAGGAATGTTGATGAAAAGGATACAAAATTTATCTTCTGACGATTTCGGATGAGAAACGTCGTCGTAAAGACCGCATCTAAAAGCAAAGAAGCGAGAGCTACGTGTCGGCTCGCGCTGGTTTGGCAGTTGGTGTTGGATAGCGTTCGTGTGGGTGAGTGCCCCCGCCCTTGGGAGCTACCAGCTGGTAGTCAATTGTTCGACTGCGAGCTGACCAATGTACAGAAATCGGGCAAAAGAATCGGCGCACGCTTCGCGTTCTCCTCACGCTCAGGCGTGAACGCAAAGCAGCGACCATGCCGACCAATGTGGGCGCCATACATAGGGCTGCTCCTTTTCAGTGCGCGCCAGAACTTTCCGGATGTCGGGGCACTGTGGCCGTCGGTCTGCACACGGCCCGGAAGAGTTTGCGGGCACAGCGGGGCCGGATGAAGATTATGGGCCGGGCGGCCGGAGGGGATGGAAGTGAGCCAGCCAAGGGCCCGCGTCCGCCATCATCTGCTCCGCGACCGATGGCCGACGTTTGCCCCGCCCGGGTTTATGGGTGGGCAACGCTACTGATACCCCAAGGAGAGTTATGCGGCGCCGATTCGGTCCTGGCACCTGCCGGGCGTAGCAGTTTTTTTTGCTGGCATTGACGGGCCGAGGAGTTTACGCATTCATCGAAAAGCCGAAGGAGGGGGATAGGCGGCATGAAAACCGCCGAACCAGCTGCAGACCGCGTCTCTGCCGCATGAAAGAACGACGCCGGCCGTGCCGACAAGGCCGCCAGCCCATAACCGGGCAAGCATCCCTGCTAGGGTGGCAGCGCGTCCGAAAGGTGTGCGGCGTAGGTTCCCCCATTTGGCGGAGAGCGCGCCGGCGCTGCTTTTCGGACGGAGGCATGCGGGGGGCGCGCTAAAAGGCGCGCGGGGCCGCGGCCATGCGGGGCTTTGGTCCGTCTCTTGCCGGCGCCGGCCATTGCTGCCGCGCAGCACACGGAGGGAGGGGGCCGGGGCCTGCCGCCGAGGAAGCCCACGCACGCCGCCCGCTTGCGACCGCGCTGGCCCTAGGAGCTTACCGAGCAGCAGCCGGAGCAAGGTCCTTAGCCGCAGTTTGTTGGTTTTTTCTGGGTGCGCGAAAACCATTCCCGCGACGTGCTCGACATTCTTGCGGCGTATGACGCAGTTGCTGTTGAGGGATCGTGGGAGGGTGTCGAAGCGCAAGCGTTCTCCGGCGGAAACGGCGCGGGTGCGCGCCCCCCTCCGATGGGGCGCGAAGCTCCTGGGATTTGCATCGTCGGCGACGCTCTTCGCGGGCGCCCAGAAGCTGTACTTCATTGACGAGGGGGCGGCACACTCCAAGGCGGCCGGGCGAGTTTGGAGGCCGCCGCCCCCGGCGAAGTAAGATGACCCGGATCGGAAGGCCCCGCCCCGGCGCCTAGAAAGCTCCGAGGACGCCCGGCGGGCGGCTCTTGGGCGGCCGGGCTGGCGCGTGCCCACGCGAAAGCGCCCCCCGGCGGGGCGGCCGGGATAGTCCTTGGGGCTCTTCGGCAGAAGTAGCAGCGGCGGTGAGGCGATGCGCGGCACCTTTCCCGGAGTCTAGATCGCAGGCGATACGGAGCCGCGCGACGCCGACAAAGAAAGCCGCCGCCGAGACAGCCAGCAGCGAGCTTGCTGGCAGCGCTCCAAGCGTCGCACCCCGGTGCCGCGTTGTGATCAGAGAACAAGTGGCTATCAACTCAAGTCAGTTATTTCTCGCAAAAAATAGGGACTCGCCCCCGGAGCTCTCGCTGGCGATGTCGTCGGAAGATTTGTTGTGCCGCTCGTTTTGCTCCGCACGAGCGTGGTGCTCGACAAGCCGTTGGCGCCGGGTATTCTGAGGAAGCCGCTGGCCCCGAGGGACTGGCTGGCGAAATACTTCGCCCTGCGCAGAAGCCCGGTTGACCGCCACAGCCCAGTGGGCGCAAGGCGTCGGCGCACGCTCACGCATGCTGATGATCGGACCGAATTCCACGGCAGACGTGGTCTCTCCACTCAGTGCGAGCGCGCAGGTTTTGGGCAACTCCTGCGCGCCCTCCAGGCGTGCAGGCTGTGCGCATGTTTTGCATGTTGGCGCCCATGCCCTTGCCGGGCGCCACTTGTGTGCCCGTGCCCCGCCCCCCGTGTGGCTCTGGCCCTCTGTGGTTTCGTGTGTGGTTTGCCGCTAGATTCTCCCGGCTCCCGCGTGGTCCTCCTGCTGCCATTCGGGTGTTAGGCGGATTGGCCTGTGCGGCTGCCCAATACAGCCGGCGCCGTGTCGCGCCCGCCCGGCCCCGTTTGCCAGCCCGCAGCGTTCGGGGGCCTCTGCATGGCTTCGCAGCATCCGCCCATCTTTGTCTTTCTGGCCGAAGTCGGTCAGCCGATTGATGTGACGCATTCCCTCGATGCCAGAAGCGAGGCAGCTGCTAGGGGTAGGCGCAATCAAAGAAAGGCGTCCTCTGGCCTTTTTCGTGTGTTTTCCGCAGTTCAATAGCAGCGAGCATGTGCATTTGGATTTTTTGCAGAGCGGCTTGTGCTGGTTGTAAAGCGTTACTATATGCGTTGGTGCCACCAGGCCGTTGAGTGTCTCTGTGCCTCGATTCTTCTGAAGGCCAGTGTGCTGAAAAGAGAGGGCAGGCCCGTCGCACAATTGCCTCGCAGGTGAGCAAAACCAAAGATTGACAATTCTGTTGAGCGGAGTCTAAGAGCGCTGGCGTGCATGTCTTCATCGTGTTTTTCCTCCAAGTTGAGAGTAGATATAAGAAAACGCGTCAGCTCCTCCACAAGCCACCCCTCATCCACCATGGGCAACGGAAATTCGTCCTCCGCCACCTCCGGCGCCGCGGCCGTCAGCGTTCCCGTTGGGCAATCCTGGAACCTGTACGAAAACGAAGGCGCCTCCGAAGCCGTGAACATCGTGGAAGCGGATATTTCCTACCCGGAATGGGAGCAGCAGCTGCTCCCGCCCGCGCTCCGCTCGAAAAACGGCGGCGTGCAGGACAGCTACCCGGGGATTCTGAACAACAACGATTGCATCAAGATTCCGGCCCTGCTCCCGGTGGACTACTGCGTGACCCCCCAGACCTGCACACTGTATCTCCGCGCGCCGGAAGTGCGGAACACCGCAGCCACGGGAGCCGCAAGCTTGGAGCTGAAGCTGAACGAGCGGATACGGTTCGACAAACTGGAGTCGGAGCTCCTCAACTACTTCAACGGGCTCTTCTCGCTGGGCTACAAGCAGCTCGAGTTCAAGGTGATTCGCCCCTTCGCGGAAATTTCCTACGTTTCCCCCGGCGCCGCCACCGGGGGCTTCGAAGACATCCTGCCGAAGGGAAACCTCGGCGAGTCCCAGTCCGCCATCCAGAATTCCGCCTTCTACCATTTCCCGAAGCAAAAGGACTGCGTGAAGGTGCTCTACTGGGCCATGGCGATCGAGGGGGAGGTGTCGGAAGTCGTCGACGAACTGTCGGCGTTTAAGAAGCAAATCCAGGAGGGCAAGCAGACGCCGGACGCGATTTACCGCCAGATGAAGCGGAAGAAGTGGCCGCAGTACAAAATCCAGTCTTTGATCGACTTCGTTGCGGAGTGGGAAGCCAACAAGGCGAAGCGGGGCCGCCGAGCGTTGCAAGCGCTGGATTTGAATTGGACGTACGGGCATCTGCACGAGAGGATACGGGCGAAACAAGGGGGTTCAGGAGCGCACAGTTCTTCGGACACGAGCAAGATCAAATACATCCGCCGGAACCAGCCGGGCCTGTCCGGGGTGTTCGCCATCCGGGAGATGTACTACCATTTGTTGAAGGACCACGAGCTGCAGAAATACCGGGAGAACGAGGACCTGCAGGTGTTGCATGCGGGGAAGAAGGGCCAAACCTCCACCGCGTACATTGACAACGCGGAAAAGCCGCCAGATATCCCACACGTCGGGGTCCAAAACGATCAACTGTTGCCCTTCATCACCGTGGAAAAGGCGGAAAACGAAAACGTGAAGGATTTCCTCCGGTCCGCGAACATTTCGCTGCTTCGCGACCGCCCCGGCCGAATGGTGCGGTGTTTGAAAATCGCGTCAGACCTGCTGTCCCGCTCCATTCGACTGGACGACACGATGACGCAGAAGATTTTCTTCAGTTTGGAAACGGATCTCCGCGAGTTGTTCGTGATTGGCGCAAAGCAGCGGTTACGGGATTTGTACCTGTTGTACGACAAGGGACATCTGGACCGGACAGAATTTGGGCATAAAGTGGAGCAAATGTCCTTACAAATCTCCGACTTCATCGACTCGGTGGTGTTACCCTGTCTGTCCTACCGAGACTGCACAATTGAGATCCAAACGAGAGAGGATTTAGCGCTACTGACGAAACACCTCGATAGCCGGTGCTTCGTCACGGAAAACTTCAATATGAGAGTGCACGACTTCCTCTATTCCTGATTTGTATCGCATCGACAGGAGCATTACAAGCAAGACTAGCAAGAATACCATCCACAGGTTCCTGGTGCTGGTGTGGAAATTTCGCTTTGACATCAAATAAGGAGTAGACCGAGTTGTGCACTTGCATACCCAATTTTTACGAGGACCAGTTCCAGAAGGGGGATTTTGTGAAGCAGGCCGGAAACCAGAAGAACGCCACCATGCAAGCCGCGGGGGTGATCACCGCGGAAATGATGCAAGACATAACCGTCCGGGAACTGCGGCAAAACGCGCACGGATCCGGCAGTGGGGGTGCGAACGGAGGTCCGCAAGGGCCCGCGGCTGGGGGCCCGACCGGGACAACAGGTGCATCAGCCGCGGGCACGACGATCGCCTCGAAGACGGAGTTGCTCAAGCAGGTCATGAACCCGTCCGCCGCGGGGGGCGGTTCGCAGAAAAACGACAAACCCACAATCGCCGCGGGGACGTTTATGCTGCTGGAAAACTTGTCCGCAAGAACGCCGGTTCCTTGTGAGGTACAGATGACGCGGAACACCGTGTTGGAAAACTTGGAGCTGATCGCGAAGTGGGTCTGCTGGAAGGCCGATTGGTACCGCTACATGTGCGTGATGGCGATGCACCACTCCTTGCGGACAATCCAGCAAAACAGCATTCTGTCCCGGCACTGCTACACGGAGTCGATTCGCCTGGCGAAAATCTTCATCCAGCACCAGTTCTCGGTCACGTCGAGTTTGAGCAACAGCGAAGCGGCCGGCGGGGGCATGAATCGGGACAGCAACCCGGTCACCATTTCCTCGCAACACATTTCCTACGAACTCCTGGTATCGCACCTGAATTTTTCCTGCTACTACGCCAGTGTGGAGCGGAACTACGAGAAAGCGAAGGAGGTCTGCGACCACGCGGTGTCCATCGTGGAACGGGCGGAGCACTCCGACGACGCCGAGCTGCGGTTGCCAAAAATGAAAATCCTCGTGCAGAACTTGTTTCGCCTGCAACGCACCTTGTACAGTCAAATGGTGGTCATGAGCGTGACGATTCACGACTGGGATGTGCTCACGCTACTGAACGAATCCAGTGAGAGCCAGGGTACGGGATGGGGGACGAGAGGAGTCATCTGGCTGTAGAAGTCATTGTCTTTTTTATTTCTCACGTTCACTCCATGTTGCGGTTGCGCGCAAAAAAATATGCAAGAAACATTAACAGAATCAGAATGAAAGGGCACGACCAAACTCCAACGAACTCGGTACTTCGCACCGAGCAATCTATCGGGCTGGCGTCTCACAAGGTCGTGCTTCAACATAACAACTAAAGAGTCTGAGTTTTCTCTACAACGACAAAGTCTGTGACTCCTGTTAGTTCTGCTTCCATAAAAGCAGCGGGCAAGGGAGGTCAAGCCGCAAACGCAGAGGCGGAGGAAGATGAGGACGAGGTACAAATTGGGCTGTTTTCTTCTTTGTCTCACTTTTTTTTCAAATTTTTTGCTTTGCCAAATTTGTTCAGTTCGTTGACTAAGCTTCTACTGTGAACCAGCCCATCATCCAAACGGACGTCGGCGCTGCTGCTGTCGGCCGCGCAGTCAACCAGCAGAAGGACCTGGGCGCGGAAGCGGCGGCCGATATCATCCGCAATCCAGTGGTTGAAGACGCATTGGAAGACAACAAAAAGGCCGGCGGCAGCTTGTGGAAGCAGTATTCGGATATGTGTTGCGGATTTGGCGGCTACGAGCCGGGGAAGGGAATGACGCCAAGAATACCGGCGAGCTACGGCCCGGACGACGCTGTGTATACTACATGCTCGTTTGTTTATGGTTTCGCATGCATGGTGCAGCACCGGTGCCGGAGCGTCACCTTAGCTTCTTGATGGTGATTCGTATTCATAGATCCTCAGTCATGAGGAAAAAAAGCCGAACCCGAATGAGACGTCGGACAATGTGTTTTGACTAACTCACAAAGATCAACAGCAACACCGCCCGTCGCGAGTTTACGCGGTACGACGCGAAATTCGTCGCCTCGGCGCTCGGGAGCTCGGTGCACGAGAAAAAGGACACCTTTCGTATAACCCGCTCCGGTGTTACAATCTCAAACGTTACAATAGAATATGGAAATCTGTGGTGCGAGATTGCGCGATCTAGCCGAGTCTCATAGGATTGCGCATGACAAGTTCCGGAGCCCTAAACCTCACGACAATCTGGCGAAATTTGTATTGCAAAATGTGGAACGCTGTGCGAGTCTGTAATGCTCATCATGCAACACAAATGCCAGACTCTATTGTAACGTTTGAGATTGTAACATTTGAGAATGCCATATTTCGCACGCCGTGCCGGCTGAAAATCGTCGTGCGCTTGTTGATGTGGATCATTCGGAGACGGCACCGGTACGCGGTGAAACGGTGGTTCCGCGAAAAGCGGATGGTCGACATGGGGAAGGATTTGGGGCTGTTTTGGCTCGACCACTTGGACCGCGACGAGAATTTTCCCGGTAGGCGCTACTTTCTCGCCTGCCGGTTCAACCCGATGCTCCTAACGAGCACCACATTGGGAGAAATCGACCCGAACCCGAACTCGGTCGCGAATCTGAAGCTGAAAAACCGGTCGCGCGAGAAGGAGGCGGTGGAGTTGCACCGGATGAAGACGGAGGAGCCGTTCTCCTGGATTGCCAATGCGGTGCTGGAGAGGAACCCCAAAGCGACGAACGACAATCCCAACCCGACCCTGGTGATCGGAAAGGCGGAAGTGCTGGGCAACGTGCCCTTCGCGGAGGTCCACCAGGATTTCCGAGGCCTAGACGGCGATCGCATGGAGCCGCTGGACCGGTTCTTCAGCATTCCGCGCTTTCTAGACCAGTACTGCCGCGCTTGGTCGTTCATCTCCGGCCGGAAAATCAAGCAGGTCGAGGGCCTGGGGAAGAACCTCCGGAATCTATCCGTCCGTCGGCACCCCATTCGCGCGCTGCAGAGTGGGCCGCTATGAATGAGTGTAGATCGGCTGCGTCGGGTTACTTATGCGGATGTATAATGTGATCATGTCCTGGCTGGATTGTTTCGCTGGTTGGGAACTGTTCTTGTGTAGTCCGGGGTAGTTCAGGGAACACTGAGAGGTAGGTGGAAAGAAAGAGACCTATTGTTTCGCACTCTGATGTCAAGTTTCTACGAAGTAGCACGGTGACAAGAATTTTTGCGGTGAGGGCTTTTTTCCCGCATCATCCAGCAGCTCCCTTTCATCTATTTGGGGGGGGGGTTCTGTCGATCCACGATAGCGGCTGCAGCCACACCTGCTCTCACGGTGTGAGAGCTAAGCTTGCTGTAATACCATGATCCGGGAGTGTATTCAAATCTTGCTCTGTGTGTGTTGCGTGGTGGAAGAAGGAGAAGTCATGAGCAACTGAGTGTGGTGCTGGAGATCGATGATGCTAACTGACTTTGAGGGAAGGCAATAATAGACAAGAGCGGCAAGACACTCACCAATCACGCAAGCTTCCGCCTTTAATGCTACGACGACTCACATAGAAAGTTGTGGATTAATTTTGGCAAATAACAATAAGGAAAATGACGATGATGGTCGGCCGGCTTCTCCTTGTTCTTCGGCCCCCGATGTTCACAGGTGGCTGGCTGCGGACGTGCCCCTGTATTGATGGGCGACAAGGAGAACAACTTGGATCCCGCCCGGAGCTTGTCAATTTGATGCGGGGTGGGATGAAGCCGCGGCCGGCGTCGTCGTGCTCCAATTGGGCTGCCGCGCCTACCCCAGGTGGCGCGCTGCCAAGCTACCCGAGGCGGGCCATTCGAGCTCGCGGAACTCAACGCTGTCTGGTGCCGGCAGTCCCAACAGGCGCCAGCAATGCAAAGCGCCCGCACCGTGGCGGCATTCAAGCAATCGAGGCCGCCTTCTGCCTGGGCGCGCCTGCACAGGAGCGCTGCGAGAAAGGCGGAGGCGGACAAGAGTCAACCGCGTGAAGATGAAGAATGGCGCGCGTCCCCGAAAAAAGTAGACAAAGGCGGCCGCCGCGCCGCCGGTGCGGCCAGCCCTCCAGCCGGCGGGCTCTGTGCGCAGGTGCCGCGGTTCGTGTGCATGCGAGCGCAGGGCGCGCTCCCTGCAGTGCCAGGACGTAGGTGCGCCCGCCATTTCTCGTTGCCTTTCTACTGGCCGCCTTGGCCGTGCCCAGCCAGCCGAACGAAGGCCGGCGCGCCCGCGCGCCTTTTTCCGGCGCCCTTCCTTGCGCCCGCAGTCTTTGGCAGCTGGGCGCCGCTGTGGTGTCGCAGCAGGCGCGGCCGGGTTTTTCGGCCGGGCCGCTGCCAAAGGGCTCGCTTGCTTCTGTGCTCCGGCCACTGCTAGTTCGGCATGGGTGTTGGCCGAAGCATCCACCTAGCAAGACGCTCTGTCTGCGGCAGGTTGTGTCCTCACTGCTCCTTCCGCGATAGCGGCTGCAGCCATTCCGTATTTGCTTAGGTGATGGTATCTTTTCAAGATCTGTTAGTTTTGATTCCTCACCAAGGGACAGCGAAACAAACGAGGGAAGACGTGAGGGCGAGCTTCGATATACATAGAGAGATGAACTGGAAACGAAGTAGTAGTAGTAGTAGTACCCTCGTGATTCGGTGCACTTCTGATGGCACACGTGGAAACACGATTGGCACCAACGCACTTCTGATGGTGCATGCAGGTACAGCGCTACGGCGACCCAGTGGCCAGCAGCTTATGTTTAGTGTTGTTATACTCCCCGACGGTGGAAGCAGCCACCAGGAGCCCAGGCCAGACGGAAGGTACTGAAACCCGGTAACGATTCCTCTCTCACTCCGGGGAGGTGCGAGCCACCTCGTGACAGCCACAAGCGGCGCCACCTAGAACTGGGGACTATCTATTAGACGGACTACCGCCGAGAGGCAAGAAAACTCGTTTAGAAGCCAAGCACGAAATGTTTTCTACCGCCTGGATTAGCAGACCAGCCTCTAGGGGACTTAATGGAAGGCGTGCCGAATTTGACTTCCGGAGACGAATCTTCGAGCCTGTTGATCGCATAAGCTAAAGCTTTTTGAACTATTTTTCTTCCTTCCGGGTAGAGCAGTCACTTCATCGAAGATCTTCATTGCCGCGCGGCTTCGCCGGAGTACCGCATTTGTGATGCATTTCCATCAACATTCAGATCACGCTGCAAGGATAAAGAGCACAGAGAACTTCCCTACTGGAAGCACAAACTAAGTAGCAGCAGCTTCGGGCTAAAATTAGTAGGGCAAAGGCCCGCCTGTGTCTGCGGAGATGGAAATCGGCACAAAATTGGTGATTGCTGCGTTGGGGTCCGAAAAACCGATGGCACTGCAAAGAGGGACGCGAGGAAGGTGTCGTAGCGTACGTGTGCACCGTACCGTCGGGGAAAGGGTTGCGGTGTGCAGGCAGTTGAGTCGGTAGTTGAGCTGGTCGGGCGGGGAGTGGAGTTGCAGGTGAGATGGGGGCCGCTTTCTCCGAAATCGCCGTAACATGAGGCATGTTGAAGAGCAGCTGTTGCATGTCGATGGTATGGTGATGAGAAGGGGGAAAGGGTGCGAACAGTCGTACCTCAGTTGAAGATCGCGTAGGAGTCAAACACATGTAGTACATGATCATGGACGCGAGCGGGCCTCCCCTCGTACAACTCCCTATCAAGCCCGCAGACAGGTACTGACCATATGCATCCCGAAAAATATTTGGGGATACAGAAACTTTTGCAGTTTGTCATGCATGCTGGCATATGGAAAGATGAGTAGTCTGCTGGAGGAATCTTGTGCCAAGACAAGAAGCAAACCACGTGGTAGCTATTGCATGAGGTCGAGATGGAGTAATGCCCATACGTGCCACATCTCGAAAAAGTATATAAACAATCCCAAATCCTCCAGCTTTACAAACAAAAAATCATCTGAAAGATGATGGCTATTTATACAACCAAAGAAAGCTGCGGGCGGTGATAGACATAGAAATATACGGGGGCTGCACGACGTTTTTTTTTTTCTTTGAAAAAAATGTGAGCGAGTTCGAGTTGAGCAATGAGCGGAAACACAAAAGCCTCCTGATATCTAACCGTAAAGCATCTTTTTCACACTACTAGAGAGCCGCATGCACCGCAGTCACAGTCGACGCCTATATCAATCTGAAAACGGGTAACTCACAGTGAGGATCTGGCCGTGCAAAAGAACACTATTACAGGGAACAAGATGAGCCTTCAGCATGGAGCAGGCAGTATTGCAGTATGAGTTGCGCGGGTACGAAGCTTACACCAAAGGGGGAACAGACTTCGAAACTCTGAAATCTCGCTGCCGGCGTCTGACGGATTCGTTTTCGCTTCATAGGAGCAAGAACCTCCAGAGCAACTTTGGAGGTATGAAGTGCTTGTGAATCAGCTGCACTGAATAATGCGCATGGTTGTGGTACCACTTACTTCACTTGAAAAAGGAGAATATAATTTTTTGGAATGCCAAAGCCAATTCTAACAAACGGTACAGATATCACACGAACACCGAGAATCCCGAGGATGCAGATGGCCTCCCGCACGAGAAAAGACAACAAGTACGCCAGCACTACAGGCCCAGTTGCGGCGCCAGCGCGCCCTACAAGCACGTCCGGACTACTAGTTGGGACCGCCGGCGCTGCTTCTTCTAAGTCTGTCCCTGCAGCAGGTTCTTTGTTCATGTCGAACCAGCCACGTCCGTACCAGTCTGGCCCTACCTTCGACGAATTAGACGAAGCCGCCGCGGAGGCCGAGTATGAAAGACGCAGGGCGCTGGTGTTTCACAACCATGCAGGTGACGAGGTTTTTTTATTTTGTATCGCGATTTATCTACTGATCTTTATGAAGAAGTCAACCTTTCACCATCATGCACAAAGGGTCTTTCGCCCACGGAAGAAACTGTTTGATTCAATTCCTCAGGTCGCGGTAGCACCAGTCACAGTCGTAGTGCGGGTCTCCAAACCAAGCGCATCCCAGCAAGCTCCGGCGGTGTGCACAACAAATTTGCGGTGCCAAAACCAACCGAGATGCGGACGATCACGAGCAGGTTTAGACCCCCACCACGCAGCGGGATGAACAGCGGTGGTAGAATTCATGGGTATTCGTCGTCGAACACTGCGAAGGTGCAGCAAAACATGAAAAAGAAAAGCAACGACAGCGCATCTTCCCAGTACTACAGGCAGGAATCGGGACACCACCGCGAACGACCACACCGAACCTCGTCGAGCAGGGATCTTCAGCAGACGCAGAGAGGCCTGCCCATCCCTTCACCCGCCAGCTCGACCGGGAAAATGTCCTCTCGGTCCGGAGTTGATGTCGTTAGCACGCGGGCGCCGACGAAGGAGGAAGTTCTGGAGAGCAGCTACGAGTCGGAGATTGATGATCCAAATCATGGACCACATTCGGTCTACGACCAACATCGTGCGAGACCCACGAGCTCTTCGACGTATAATGATCACGCGCCGATAATATTGCAACAACGACCTCCGGCACACATTGAGCGTGATTTTGAGGGGAACTACAGCTACAACCACGCAAACACGACCGGAAATCATAAAAGCAGTTCTCGCACACCGGTGGTGCGGTCTTCCGCAAAACAGCCCTTGCTGGTTGGGTTCAAAAGTGCTGCGCAGAAAATAGAAATACACCAGGACCACCAGGAACAGTTTCATCTAGCCCTCGACCAGCAGGAGAATGATGTAGAGGTTGCGCTGCAGCGGCCGCGAACAAAAGATCACGTCGTCGAGAAGCAGTACTTTCTCGACGATAACGATCGCCCCATGAGTCGGACGATGACTCCTCTACGCTACAAGACGGCGGCGCCGATGTATTCAACGTACTCTACAGCGAATAGGTACGACACTGGCACAACCTCCTCTGCGCCGAAAAGAAAGGTTTCTACACCGGCAGCGGAAGAAGTAGAAGACTTTGATGCAACTACTGCGACCGGTAAGGTGAAAATTGTCACTGCTTCATCCTCTTCCTCGTACTCATCAAAACGACCTCCAGGGTCATTGAAAACACCATCTTCCAGCAAAAGGGTTCCGGTCACTGAAGTGAATTTGCTGCAGGATGATCTTCAAGGGTACGTCGCTGGCAGACGAAGTAGAACTACTGGCGACTCCTTTCATCCAAACAGTAGAACGGTGGCAGCAGCAGCGCCACGCAGCCGAGGGCGGTACGGGGCTTACAATCATGAGGAGCATACCGCTACTGCTACTGCCGCACCTCCCTCCGATCCGGTTTTGATTTCCACACGAAAATTACACCGAAAACATGCTTCTACTCCGGGAGAAGATGTTGACTTCAACCAGTACGAAACGCAGGATGTTGCAGACGACCAGGAGGCGCTTCATAATTACAACCTCTATTCAGCCAAAAAGATCAGCAAGCCACATCCTATTTCATCTGTTCCGTCGTACTCCGACGCGTGTCGAGCGGGCTGCGGCTTGTATGAACGCAACACGATGTGGAAAAAGCGGATCGAGAGCCGGTGCTACGAAAAGAAGGAGGAGCAAGAGCGGGAGAAGCTCGCTGAATGCACTTTCACCCCAAGACTGCTAAATTCCGCCACAAAAACTGCAAAAAGTCCGATGTTTTTCGCCGGAGGTCAAAGTTCATCTACAACTCGGGGCGCGGCTGGCGAGGAAAACAATTCCAAACCCAAGCGCCGTCGGCGGCCCCAGAGCGCGCGGGCAGCGATGACAAGCAGCTCCAAAGCAAATCGGTTCATAAGGACGACACCTTTGCCCAATTCCGCAAGACGAACGGGCGACCAAGAGCAGTACCAGCAGAGTAACTTTTTCAAGCGGCAGGAGCTGTGGCAGCAATTCGTGGAGGATAAGATCGAGAAGAAACGCAGGAAATCCATGCAGAGTATGTACGAAGAACAACGGAAAATGGAGTCCATTAGACGAGCGAATTCGGCGCAGGCTACGCACCCGAGGGAACTCACCCTGCGCATGCGCCAGTTCTACGAAAACAATCTGGAATGGGTATAGATCTTCGACACACTGTTCGTATATAGTAAGGTTGAGTTATGATGCACACAGTAGCAGTTCGGCGGCGATGACGCACGACAAGTACGTGTACATACTTTCACTCTATGCATATACAAAAAACGACATGAAAAATCAGGCGCGCGCCCGCGAGGAGAAGATGGAGCGCGAGCAGGAGGCCTGCTTCATGGAGTCCACTTGTAGTTCCTCGCGCACCGCAGGAACGCACTACAGCACTGCCTCCGCGCCCGCAACCAGGTTTATCCGGAGTGCGAAAAATAATTTGCAAAGCGACCTTCTGCGCAACTTCTCCGATAGTACGGGCGGGCATGGTGGTGCAGCGGGTGCGAGTGGGGATAGAAGTAGAATTCCAAAAATTAGCGAAGTGGACGAGACAGACCTGCCAAAGGAGGAGGAGCTGCACGAGATTATGCAGCACCTTTCCAAGCTTGCAGACGCGTTCAAAAAGTAGGGATAATGGTACTGATCGGTCGCTTTTCGTAGGGCAAGATAAAGAGAAGTCGTCTTCGCGCATGATAGATAAGATAGTTTTTGGAAGATAAATGAACGACAACGAATCACCCGGTCGGACACGACGACATGTCGGGCCCTACTGCAACATAACCTGGCCTGCTTGCACTGGGCATCATGATTTACTACAGTAAAACTCCATAGTACGCGGAACGGTTCTACTAGTGAACGGGTGGAACACCCTGGTTGCTGCCAAACAAGGTGGGGAGAAATTTTTGACACGTAATGAACAAAAAGCATATAATTAGTGCGGTACACGATGGAAATGGAATGGCACACTCCAGCACGTCTTGTGTAACTCGGCAATCCGTACTAGTGTTACAAGGCGGGTTCCTGCACAATAGCTGTGAAATTTTCGGTATCGGTGTGTGGAGGTTTTACAACTCCGCGATGTTCTCGTGGCGAGTTGAAGTCTGTCCTGGCGGATTTTTTGTTGGGTTTGTGAAGATTCTGATCTGTAGTTTGCGTTTCCAATGGATCATCGTTCTCCTTGTTTTGCTTGATGCACCCATTTTCTGGTTCTGCGCGTTCGCGACTAGTAAAATGAATTCTACACCACGGCAAGTGCAGCAAGCAGGGAGGAACATCACGCGTTACCCGTGCAATGAATTATGATCGCGTGACAAAGAGCAGGCTGTATGGCGTGACAAGCTATGAACGAAGCAGCACTTGCAACTTCGTCTTTCAGCTCAACTGCGCGGCAACCTTTACTCGAAGGCAAGGAAGTCCTTGATTTTGGTGGAAAAAAGATGTACAGCTTCACCTCCTCAGCGACGAGCAACAAAGTCAAATTCTCTTCCCCTCCCGTGCCCATTCGCTCTTCCCGTCGACAAGATTCCTTCTTCAGCACGAGGACTAATTCTAGCAATCAGCTGCATGAAGGACGAGCTGGCACGACTACTACAACCAGCTCTAGTAGTCGTAGTACCGCGAAGTTTCAGCTGTTGAGAAAGAGCAGCGAGGATCTGTTTTTCCGAGGCTCCACACTGCTGTTAGAGGGGTACAGTGCGGAGGACGATGAGGAGCGAGAAGGAGCCAAGGAACGAAACTGTTTTGACCTCCTCGGAAGGGGAAGGGATACAGCGGTGGACGACCTGCTTCTCGTTCCGGTTGAAGAGCAGCAGACCGAAAGTAAAAATGCGCGAAGCAGACCTACCCTTAGCACAGGTCCTAAGGAACAAACACGAGAGCACTTCTCATCCTCGGAGGGAAAAGCAACCGGCTCGTCTCCAAGTTGTTCTTTCGGAAGGAACTCATTTTCCAACACCGCTGCACTTTCGCCGGGTCTCTGTCGGCAAGACATGCACCTTCGCAGCAGCCCGATGCGAAAGACGAAATCCAGCTCGTCATTGCATTTGGTGGACTACTGCACGACCTTCGAAGATCTGCAGTGCGACGACGACTTTGTGCAACTGGTTTTTCAACAGGAAGAACGAAATGACCACGGGAACAATCTGTACGACTATGTAGGTAGAAGTAAAACAGACACAAGTAAAGCGAGAACTTTTCCAGCTAGAGATGATCCATCATGGTCCGGCGGAAACTTGTTGTCTATGAAGCAATTATCGAGTACTACGTCTTCTACTACACCACGAAGGACGTATCTGGCGACGAAACTCCTAGTCCACGAGGACGACACTGGTGGTTCGCCAGATTCGAACCTCCGGCCTCAGAACAACGGCACAGAACCTACAACACATTTCCCCCCCGACCATTTTGCACACGATGGCACAGGAGCTTCTACGGACCATGAAGATGGTGGCCCCTTCCGCGGTGATCCTACGCGGAACACCGCAAGCAGGCGCACCAAGCCCCTCTCTTCTTCTGCTTCCTGCGACTACGCGTTCTGGGTGCTCTTGATTCTGATCGGCTTCTGGATGGCCTTTCTGTCCGTGGTGGTCGACTCGGTGGTGGGTATGGTGTTCCACTATCGCCAGAAGTTTATCAAAGATTTTGATTTTGCTGCGAAGGCGAACGGAAGTAGTACATCCACTGGGAAAAAGTCCCCTGCGGCAGTTGAGCAAGCTGTACCTCCTGTCCGTGACGGCGAAGAGGACTCGCTCGACTTCCTTTCCCTTTCTTCAAACCTAACGCCACTTCCGCTGCAGCCCGCGACCTGCTACTACCTTTTTTCCTGCGTATTTCTCACGTTTGTGGGAGGGTATGTGTTCCCAGTTGTGATTCTCAACTGGAGGAGTGGAGGTTCTGGGAAGAGAGCAGACACGAGCGGTGCTGCTATAGGCAACTCCAACGGCGCGCCACAAATAGTAAACCAGGCCAACTGCGCAAAGGGCTCTGGCCTACCGGAAGTGAAGAATCTGTTGTCCTCTGGTACGAAGCGGACCTTTCAGGACCCGGTTTGGCAGAATTTTCTCTCCTTCCGAACTTTACTGGCGAAGGTGACGGGCTTGATCTGCGTGCTTGCCGCCGGCCTGCCGATCGGAAAGCTTGGGCCCTACGTGCACCTGAGCTGCTGCTTTACGTTTGTGCTGTTGGACTGGCTCAGAAGATGGTGTTTGGCAGAGGAAGAGCTACGCAGTCGGTCCGGGGCGGCGGCTGCTGGTGTGGCTGCTGCTGGGTTTTGGCAAGATCCAGGAGGTGCTGCGACGAATGAAGTTGTACATGGTCCTCGAGTGAACGCAACTGCGCGGAATGTGTTTGTTGATAGAGAACACGAAACAACCTCACCGTCAGGAATAGAAGGTGGCATCCTATCGCAGGACCACAGACGCGTACAACATCATCAGACCGCTGGCTTCCAAGGCGAACAGCAAAGAACCAACAGTGGCAGTGCCAGCTTGTTCCGTCGCTTCGGAAGATGTTTGCGGATTTTTGCCGGCAGGTGCAAAACTGCGATAGTAAGTAGCTGTTCAGCTTCTTGCTGTCCGACACAGGCAAACGCCTTCAACAACTTCCGCGGAACAACGAGAAAAGACAGCAGTAGCACTTCTACTGTGGAAAAACTCGCCCGTTCACTGAGCCAAAATCAAGTCCGCCTGATGACGGCCGCCACCGCTGCCGGTGTTTGCGCTACCTTTGGTGCGCCGCTCGGGGCGACCCTGTTTGCGATGGAGATGGCGACGACATTCTTTTTCATTAAGAACATTTGGCGGGCCTTCTTCTGTTCCGTCAGCTGTCTTTTCGCTTTGCGCGTCTGTGGGTACCTGCACGTAACCCGGCTGTTCGAACTGACAGACTTGGGCGAGCCCCCCTTGGAGGAAACCGGGTGGTTTGTGTTGCTAGGCGTGTGCAATGGCGTTGTTGGCGCCTTGGTGGTGAAGTTCACGAAGTTTTGCTTCGGGTTGTCTGCCCAACTGCTGACAAATAACCAGCAACAAACTACGTCGACGACGACCATCGGCGGAGCACTACCAGAATCACGTGGGCTGCTGTCAGCAAAAAACGCCCTGCATGGAAAGATCTTTCTCGCACTGATGCTCATATCCCTCTTCTCGTCCTCCTTGTGCGTCATGGAGCCCGCAATCGCGCACCAGGATAAAAGTCTGATAAACGCACTCTTTTCCAAGAAAAGTCTGAGTGAGAAGCTGTTGCCGGGTCAAGTAAGTGGAGATATTGTAGTTCCTGTGGGTGCGGCGCCGGGAGAAACAGGAGCGGGCGGAAACGAAGCGAAATCAGCGAAAATTTCGAGTCGTAGCTCGGCGAGCCCAAGCGTCAGCGCCTCCTCTGACCTGCGGATCTATCCGGCGGAAGAAAAATACTTATGATGTTTAAGCGCAATTTTTGTGGATGGCACCAAGGAAGCATGACAGCGATGCGCAACGAAAGATTTGTCATCGTGCCTTCTGCTCCGTGCATTCTGTATGTTGCGCACCCGCACACACACCATACATACTACTTTTTCGCAGCATAAGGTCCTCACCTCACTCATTTTCCAAAAATCGATTCTATTCCCAATTGCCGCGGCTTGCCCCATACCCGCCGGGGTCTTCACGCCGGTTTTTGTCCTCGGCGCGTCGCTCGGCCGCCTTTTCGGTCTGGTGTTTCGTTTCCCGAAGACAAGTGAGGAGGAGAGCGACTTCTTCTGGGCGCTGCCCCAGAATCTGGACCTAGGGCCGTCGGCCTTAATCGGCGAAATGAGCAGAAACAACCCTTCCGGCCGCGATGAAGACGGCGCGGTTCTATCTACGACTGGCAGCAAAAATCTGGAGAGTGATGGCGCTGGTGCTGGCAGTTTTCAAAAAACATTGCAGAGCTACTTCGACTCGGTGGATGCTGCAGCCCAGGGCTGGTTCGGCACTCAAAACACCGGTGATCCTGGTGTTCCTGCTACGAGCAGCGAGATGAAACAAGCAAGAAGGACAACCCCACCTGAAGATTCCTTCACCCAATCCCCGCCTGTCATGCAGAAAGGAAGTTTCTCACGCGGATTACGCAACTCAGAACCACGGAAAAACTTGTCATGCTTGGCAGTGCATCAGACTGTGCTCACTAACACTTTTCTTGCATCACAAGTTTCCAGACCCAGACATATTTGCACTGGATAGGCTTCCTCGAGCGACAACGCCTCGTCGGAAGGACAGGGTGGGGTGGAAGATGTCGCTCGCTCTGAAAGATGAGCAGCACCAGAATCACACTTGATGATGTCGTTCCTTTTCAACAACCGTAACTCGTGGTGCTTTTTCAAGATTTCAAACACCTCCTCATCCAAATTCACAACGGACATGTACTGTGCGATCAGGTTCACCGCATCGTTCGCCGCGTCGTGCCACTTGCTGTCCGGCGGCGTTACGTTGCGCGTCAGCTCCGCCGCGTTATGAAAATGCACAACTCCCGGCCCTCGTCCTCATT